>OAXB01000006.1_pt1 | contig 260827 bp, 217 predicted proteins | sample 1501541 | NCBI WGS metagenome assembly OAXB01 (sample SAMEA2580302, study PRJEB22360) | human gut metagenome | biome: human gut; feature: human-associated habitat; material: faeces | place: Denmark | collected 2008/2010
GTATCACATGATACCGATTTAAGTATTGCAGGGATTGCGCCACTCCGGCTGCGATTGCGAAAATCGGGATAAACACAAATGCGGCAATCATCTGTGCAACATTTAATGCTGATTGTTAACATTTGTTGTTATTTGGTACGATTTCTATCGAGTATGGATTTTGCGCTTGTTATGTAAATGCACTCTTTCAGGGCAGCAAATGCCTGTTTTTTGGGCAATGTAATTAATGTTATCGCATAGTAACATGGTGAAAGTATTTTAAATCAATGAATTACATTTTGTGCTTTAATCGCAAATTGCGATCTAAATCAAATTAAACCGCTAAAGATAACCGCGCCGGGGCCGACATAACTTCCGACAAGAAGTTAACAACAATATAACCTGCACAGGACGCGATTATGTCTTCTCATCCGTACGTCACCCAGCAAAATATCCCGCTGGCTGACGATACCACTCTGATGTCTACTACCAATCTACAAAGCTATATCACACATGCTAATGACACTTTTGTGCAGATTAGCGGCTATACATTGCGGGAGTTACAGGGGCAGCCGCATAACATGGTGCGCCATCCGGATATGCCGAAAGCGGCCTTTGCTGATATGTGGTACACCCTGAAACAGGGGGAACCCTGGAGTGGAATCGTGAAAAATCGGCATAAAAATGGCGATCATTATTGGGTGCGGGCGAACGCGGTGCCGATGGTGCGCGATGGCAAAATCAGTGGCTATATGTCGATTCGCACGCGGGCGACGGATAAAGAGATCGCAGCGGTAGAGCCGCTGTACAAGGCGTTGAATGTCGGGCGCACAAATAAGCGTATCCATAAAGGTTTAGTGGTGCGTAAAGGCTGGTTGGGAAAACTCCCTTCATTGCCGCTTCGCTGGCGGGCGCGTGGAGTGATGGCGCTGATGTTTATCGCGCTGGCGACCATGCTCTGGTTTGCCGCCGCACCAGTGGTGAATTATTTCCTCTGTGCGTTAGTGATGCTGTCAGGAATTGCCTGTTTTGAATGGCAGATTATTCGTCCGATAGAAAATGTCGCCAGCCAGGCGCTGAAGGTGGCGACCGGTGAGTGTAACAGTGTTGATCATCTGAATCGCAGTGATGAACTGGGGTTGACGTTGCGGGCAGTAGGGCAGCTTGGTTTGATGTGCCGCTGGTTGATTAATGACGTATCAAGCCAGGTTTCCAGCGTCAGAAGCGGCAGTGAAACGCTGGCAAAAGGCACCGATGAACTTAACGAACATACTCAGCAGACGGTAGATAATGTTCAGCAAACGGTAGCGACCATGAATCAGATGGCAGCGTCGGTAAAACAGAACTCTGCCACGGCTTCGGCTGCCGATAAACTTTCTATTACCGCCAGTAATGCGGCAGTGCAGGGCGGGGAAGCGATGACCACGGTGATCAAAACGATGGATGATATTGCAGACAGTACTCAGCGCATTGGCACTATTACTTCGCTGATTAACGATATTGCTTTTCAGACCAATATCCTCGCGCTGAATGCGGCGGTGGAAGCGGCGCGTGCCGGAGAGCAGGGTAAAGGTTTTGCGGTGGTTGCGGGCGAAGTACGTCATTTAGCCAGCCGCAGCGCCAATGCTGCCAACGATATTCGCAAGCTGATCGATGCCAGTGCTGATAAGGTGCAATCCGGTTCACAACAAGTGCACGCTGCCGGACGGACGATGGACGATATTGTGGCGCAGGTGAAAAACGTAACTCAGTTGATTGCTCAGATTAGCCATTCAACGCTGGAACAAGCTGATGGGCTTTCCAGTCTGACCCGTGCGGTAGATGAACTTAACCTGATTACCCAGAAAAACGCCGAGCTGGTGGAAGAGAGCGCGCAGGTGTCAGCGATGGTTAAACACCGCGCCAGCCGACTGGAAGACGCGGTGACGGTGCTGCATTAATCGGTATGCCGGATATCGTGGTTGGTACACAATGCCTGATGCGATGCTGGCGCATCTTATCAGGCCTACGGGCGCGTAGGCTGATAAGGCGTTCACGCCGCATCCGGCAATCGGTGATTAATCCAGTTGCGTAATATCAAAAGCGGCGCGGTCAATTACCGCAATGATCTTTTTTATCTGCGCGTCGCTGATGTCACTCTGGTTGACACGTAAGTCCAGCACCGCTTTAAAATTATCCAGCGCCCGCTTCATTTGCGGGTTCTGGCGTAGCGCAGCGCCAACGCAGCGGGCTTTGATCCGCTCTTCAATCATTTCCACTTGTTCGCGATTTTCTTCCAGCCACTGCGCGCCCTGTTCGGTCAGCGCAATCTGCTTCTTGCCGCCTTCTTCTTCGCGGATGGTAATCAGCGACTGCTCCTGGAGAAAATCCAGCGTCGGATAGATGACGCCCGGACTTGGGGTGTAATTTCCCTGGGTCAGATTCTCAATCGCTTTAATCAACTCGTAACCGTGGCTGTCATCGCGTGAAAGAATATCCAGAATCACCAGACGCAATTCACCGTGACCAAAAAAACGCTGCCGACGACCACCGCCGCGACCGTGACGACCACCGCAGCATTGACCATGCTCGTGCTCATGCTGATGACCGTGCCCGCAGTGCTCGTGTTCTGACTTCTCACCTTTGCAGCAGCCTTCATGGCGTGGCTGGCCTTCATGTTTACAACACCCTTCGTGATGATGGCTCATAATCAGCCTCCTGTTGCTTAATTAGATATATCTAATTTATATCTAATGTGGACATTACTGCAAGTGTAAAAATGATTTTTAAACGCAGATGTGCTCAACATGTAGGACGGATAAGGCGTTCACGCCGCATCCGGCAGCCTTGCTATGGTGCTGAATGCCTTCACATACTTCAGATATATCAATTCTACAAATTGCTTGCATTTATCATGATTAGCAATCATTATCATTTGTGAATTTTATTTAGATATATCTGATTACCATCACGAAGGCGATAACAATGACTAACTCTCCCCGCTACCCACAGCGCGTTCGAAATGATCTGCGCTTCCGTGAACTGACTGTGTTACGTGTTGAACGTATCAGCGCCGGTTTTCAGCGTATTGTCCTTGGCGGCGAGGCGCTGGACGGTTTTACGTCGCGCGGCTTTGACGATCACAGCAAACTCTTCTTTCCTCAAACTGACGCTCATTTTGTGCCGCCAACAGTAACGGAAGAAGGTATCGTCTGGCCGGAAGGACCGCGCCCGCCGTCGCGTGACTATACGCCGCTGTACGATGAACAACGCCATGAACTGGCGATCGATTTCTTTATACACGACGGCGGCGTCGCCAGCGGCTGGGCGATGCAGGCGCAACCAGGCGATAAACTCACGGTGGCCGGACCGCGAGGTTCGCTGGTGGTGCCGGAGGATTACGCGTATCAGGTGTATGTCTGCGATGAGTCCGGAATGCCTGCACTGCGCCGCCGCCTGGAAACGTTGAGCAAACTTGCCGTTAAACCGCAAGTTACTGCGCTGGTCAGCGTGCGGGATAACGCCTGTCAGGATTATCTCGCGCACCTTGACGGTTTTAACATCGAATGGCTGACGCATGATGAGCAGGCGGTGGACGCGCGTCTGGCGCAGTTGGCAATTCCTGCCGATGATTACTTCATCTGGATAACCGGTGAAGGAAAAGTGGTTAAGAATTTAAGCCGTCGCTTTGAAGCGGAACAGTATGATCCACAGCGGGTACGCGCAGCGGCTTATTGGCACGCGAAGTGATTGAACAGAAAGAAAAAAACAAAAGGCTGACGATTTCTCGTCAGCCTTTTGCTGTGTCTGGTGGCCCCTGCTGGACTTGAACCAGCGACCAAGCGATTATGAGTCGCCTGCTCTAACCACTGAGCTAAGGGGCCATGGTAGCGGATTATAAAGTAACTCCGTGTCGCAATCCAGCCATTACCGCGCGGCTGCTGTTTTTATAAACAATGTGTTTTCAATTCGTTATACTTCCTGCGGGTTGTGTTGTTCAGGAGTTAATATGGTTGACGATATTCTTGCGCCAGGATTGCGTGTGGTGTTTTGTGGCATCAATCCGGGTCTTTCTTCCGCGGAGTCTGGTTTTCCGTTTGCCCATCCGGCGAATCGCTTCTGGAAGGTGATTTATCAGGCCGGGTTTACCGACCGTCAGTTGAAGCCGCAGGAAGCGCAGCATCTGCTGGATTATCGTTGTGGCGTCACCAAACTGGTTGACAGGCCAACGGTGCAGGCTAATGAAGTGTCAAAGCAGGAATTGCACGCAGGTGGGCGCAAGCTAATTGAAAAAATTGAGAATTATCAGCCGCAGGCGTTGGCGATTCTGGGTAAGCAGGCGTATGAACAGGGATTCAGTCAGCGAGGCGTGCAGTGGGGGAAACAAACGCTGACCATTGGTTCGACGCAGATTTGGGTATTGCCGAATCCCAGCGGTTTAAGTCGAGTTTCTCTGGAGAAACTGGTTGAGGCATATCGGGAGTTGGATCAGGCACTGGTAGTGCGTGGGCGATAAAAAACGCCACCAGAAAGGTGGCGTTAGAGTAGCAAGACGAGTGCCGGATATGACGTGAACGTGTTATCCGGCCTACAGATTAATCGTCCAGGAAGCTACGCAGCACTTCAGAACGGCTCGGGTGACGCAGTTTGCGCAGCGCCTTCGCTTCGATCTGACGGATACGTTCACGGGTAACGTCGAACTGTTTACCCACTTCTTCCAGCGTGTGGTCGGTGTTCATGTCGATACCGAAACGCATACGCAGAACTTTCGCTTCACGCGCGGTCAGGCCAGCCAGCACGTCGTGCGTTGCCGCACGCAGGCTTTCGGTGGTCGCAGAATCCAGCGGTAGTTCGAGAGTGGTATCCTCGATGAAATCCCCCAGATGCGAATCTTCATCATCACCGATCGGCGTTTCCATGGAGATTGGCTCTTTGGCGATCTTCAGCACTTTACGGATCTTATCTTCCGGCATCAACATACGTTCAGCCAGTTCTTCCGGCGTCGGCTCGCGGCCCATCTCTTGCAGCATCTGGCGAGAAATACGGTTGAGCTTGTTGATAGTCTCAATCATATGCACCGGAATACGAATGGTGCGCGCCTGATCCGCGATAGAGCGGGTGATCGCCTGACGGATCCACCAGGTTGCGTAGGTGGAGAACTTATAACCACGACGGTATTCGAACTTATCAACCGCTTTCATCAGACCGATGTTGCCTTCCTGAATCAGATCGAGGAACTGCAAGCCACGGTTGGTATATTTCTTGGCGATAGAAATAACCAGACGTAAGTTCGCTTCAACCATCTCTTTCTTCGCACGGCGGGCTTTCGCTTCACCGATGGACATACGGCGGTTGATGTCTTTAACCTGCTCAATGGTCAGGCCGGTTTCTTCTTCAATTTGCTGCAGTTTCTGCAGGGCGCGATGCACTTCTTCAGAGACATCGTGCAGTTTTTCCGACCACGGTTTGTTCATCGCAATCGCTGCATTGAACCAGGTATCGCTGGTTTCGTTGCCGGTAAACAGGGTGATGAAGTTTTTCTTCGGCATTTTGCACTGCTCAACGCAGAGCTTCATGATCAGACGTTCTTGTGTACGAACGCGATCCATCATGACGCGCATGCTGTTGACCAGGTAGTCAAACTGCTTCGGCACCAGGCGGAACTGTTTGAACACTTCAGACAGTTTCAGGATCTCTTCCTGAGCGGCTGCGTGACTGCGGCCTTTCGCTTTGATGGTGTCGCGCGTTACAACATACTGGGCACGCAGTTCAGCAAATTTTTCGCGAGCCAGTTCCGGGTCGATGCTGTTGTCATCGTCGGCGCTGTCGTCGTCGGCATCTTCTTCGTCTTCATCTTCGTCATCGTCCAGATCTTCCTGAGAAAGCTCTGAACCGACGTGAGTGGCGGTTGGTGCCAGTTCTTCTTCTGCGTTCGGATCGACAAAGCCGGTGATCAGATCGGACAGACGTGCTTCTTCCGCTTCAACGCGATCGTACTGTTCCAGCAGATAGGTAATCGCTTCTGGATATTCAGCAACGGAGCATTGAACCTGGTTGATCCCGTCTTCGATGCGTTTAGCGATGTCAATTTCGCCTTCGCGGGTCAACAGTTCAACGGTGCCCATTTCACGCATGTACATGCGTACCGGGTCAGTCGTGCGCCCGATTTCAGATTCCACGCTGGAAAGCACCTGTGCGGCGGCTTCGGCAGCATCTTCGTCTGCTGTGTTTTCAGCCAGCATCAGATCATCGGCATCCGGCGCTTCTTCCATCACCTGAATGCCCATGTCATTGATCATTTGGATGATGTCTTCGATCTGATCGGAATCGACGATATCTTCCGGCAGATGGTCATTGACCTCGGCATAGGTCAGATAGCCTTGCTCCTTACCACGGGTGACAAGAAGTTTTAGCTGTGACTGCGGGTTTTGCTCCATAAGACGGTATCCACACTTATTTCATGAGGTTGGTGTTGGGCGATTGACCGGATATCATTCAGATATTAATGCTGAAATCCAACGGTTGTTTACCGCCAACGATAATTACGAGGGCGTACTTATATCATTGCCGCTGCCTCTCAGTGCGGCTGTCGGGGGCTTCCCGATCGCTATTCGGCACTTAAGCCGTTAAATCACTTTTTCGCCAGCTCCTGGTTTAATGTCCAGAGTTCCAGGCGTTCTTCATTACTTAGACCATGCGTGCGCTCACGAGCGATTAACTCTTCCTGGCGCAGTTCAAGCAACGAATCAAACATATGGTTGAGTGAGTCGGTGAAGGTTTGCTCAGCAATATTCTTATCTGCTATATCGTCCCACATCGACAGTTTTTCAAGGGTGGCAGCATTATTTGTGCCACGATAGTGCTCTAAAAGTTGCCCGGTGGTCAGACCTGGCTGAGAGAGACAAGTGTTGACCAGTTCTCTGAATAAGCCAAGTCCGGGGAGCTTATTTTGATCCAGATTTTCCAGCGGCGGGACTAACGTCGCTAATTCTGGATTTTGCACCAGCAACCCTATAAGTATACGCATGGTCGTGCGTTTTAGCTGCGGGACAGGACGAGAAACACCGTTCTCCGCTGCTTTCGGCATTAATCGTTCAAGCTGGCTGTCATCAAGTATGCCTAACTTGTTGCCTAATTCCTGACGAAGATAGATGCGCAATGTTTCTCCGGGCACCTGAGAAATCAGCGGCAGCGCCAACGTACTTAAACGCGCACGCCCGTCAGGTGTGCTCAGATCAACTTGCGGCATCAGGCTGTTAAACAGAAACGCAGAGAGCGGCATGGCCTGCTCCATACGCGCTTCAAACGCCTCTTTACCTTCTTTGCGTACCAGCGTGTCAGGGTCTTCGCCATCCGGTAAAAACATAAAGCGTAGCTGACGACCATCTGTCATATAGGGCAGCGCAGTTTCTAACGCTCGCCACGCGGCATCACGACCTGCGCGGTCGCCGTCATAACAGCAAATGACATTGTTGGTCGCGCGGAACAACAACTGAATGTGATCGGCAGTGGTCGATGTACCCAACGATGCAACGGCGTAATTAATACCGTATTGCGCCAGAGCAACCACGTCCATATAGCCTTCGACCACCAACAGACGCTGGGGTTCAGCGTTATCCTGCTGCGCTTCATAAAGACCGTAAAGCTGGCGGCCTTTATGGAAAATATCAGTTTCCGGCGAGTTCAGGTATTTTGGGGTATCGTTGCCCAGCACGCGCCCACCAAAACCAATCACCCGACCGCGTTTATCGCGAATGGGGAACATCACCCGCTCGCGGAAACGATCGTAACTGCGGCCCTGATCGTTGGTTACCAACATGCCTGCATCAATCAATGACTGGCGATTTTCTGGATTGTCGCCAAACCGTTTCAGGACGTTGTCCCAGCCGGGGGGCGCAAAACCAATCGCAAAACGGGCGATTACCTCATGGCTTAATCCGCGTTTTTCCAGATACTGGCGCGCAGATGTAGCAACAGGTTGCTGTAAAGATTGTTGGTAAAACGTATTCAGACCGTCCATCAACTGATAAAGAGTTTGCCGTTGATGGCGCTCTATCTGGCTGGGGCCGCTGCCTGCTTCAAATGGCACTTCAAGATTGTGCATTGCCGCCAACTCTTCGACCGTTTCGACGAACTCGAGTTTGTCGTAGTTCATCAGAAAGTCGATCGCGTTGCCGTGCGCGCCACATCCAAAGCAGTGGTAAAACTGTTTCTCACCGTTGACGGTGAAGGACGGGGTTTTTTCGTTGTGGAATGGACAACACGCGTGAAAATTCTTGCCCTGCTTTTTTAGCTTCACACGAGCATCGATCAGATCGACGATGTCAGTGCGCGCCAGCAGATCATTAATGAATACGCGTGGGATTCGTCCAGCCATAGGCCCCGATTTTTAGCAATTCATAGACGAAAATAAGCCGCGCATTCCTTTCGGAAGCACGGCCTTACAACTACAACTCGGTCTGATCGGAGAGCAACGCTCTCGGGGAATTAGTACAGACGAGTACGGCGTGCGTTTTCGCGAGCCAGTTTCTTCGCGTGACGTTTCACTGCAGAAGCTTTAGCGCGCTTACGTTCGGTAGTCGGTTTTTCATAGAATTCACGACGACGAACTTCCGCCAGAACACCTGCTTTTTCGCAGGAACGCTTGAAGCGACGCAGAGCTACGTCGAACGGCTCGTTTTCACGTACTTTAATTACCGGCATGTGCCTCTCACCTTTGATTAATTCGGTTTGCCGCTGGCATCAACGCCAGCTTATTTCAAAATGGTGCGGAATTTTACTGCAATTGCTGCTGCTTTGTAAAGCACCGCGGCCTTTTTTGAAAGGGACTTTTATAAGGGTGAGGAGTATACACGAGGCTTTCTCCAGGGGCGAACAAAGTTTTACATCAACCCGCATTGGTCCTACACTGCGCGGTAATAAAGCGAGGTAAAACAAGTCATGCGTGTACTGGGTATTGAAACTTCTTGCGATGAAACCGGCATCGCCATTTACGACGATGAAAAAGGTTTGTTAGCCAACCAATTGTATAGTCAGGTGAAATTACACGCTGACTACGGCGGCGTAGTGCCTGAACTGGCCTCCCGCGATCACGTGCGTAAAACCGTACCGTTGATCCAGGCGGCGCTGAAAGAGTCCGGGCTGACAGCAAAAGATATTGATGCAGTGGCCTATACCGCAGGCCCTGGATTAGTCGGCGCGCTGTTGGTTGGCGCAACGGTCGGGCGTTCGCTGGCGTTTGCCTGGGGCGTTCCGGCGATCCCGGTACACCATATGGAAGGGCATCTGTTAGCGCCGATGCTGGAAGATAACCCACCGGAATTTCCGTTTGTCGCGCTGCTGGTTTCCGGCGGTCATACGCAGTTAATCAGCGTCACTGGTATTGGTCAGTACGAGTTGCTCGGTGAGTCCATTGATGACGCTGCCGGGGAAGCGTTTGATAAGACCGCGAAGCTGCTGGGGCTGGATTATCCAGGCGGGCCGTTACTGTCGAAAATGGCCGCCCAGGGTACTGCCGGGCGCTTTGTCTTCCCGCGTCCGATGACCGACCGTCCGGGGTTGGATTTCAGCTTCTCTGGCCTGAAAACCTTCGCGGCAAATACCATTCGTGACAACGGCACCGACGACCAGACGCGTGCTGATATCGCTCGCGCCTTTGAAGATGCGGTGGTCGATACGTTGATGATTAAGTGTAAGCGAGCGCTGGATCAGACGGGCTTTAAGCGACTGGTCATGGCAGGCGGCGTGAGTGCTAACCGCACGCTGCGGGCGAAACTGGCGGAAATGATGAAAAAGCGTCGTGGCGAGGTATTCTACGCGCGTCCGGAGTTTTGTACCGATAACGGCGCGATGATCGCCTATGCCGGAATGGTGCGGTTTAAAGCAGGCGCGACGGCGGATCTCGGCGTGAGTGTGCGTCCGCGCTGGCCACTGGCAGAGTTACCGGCTGCGTAAGGCTATGATTCAGCCTGTGAAAAGGATAAGCACGGGCTGAAAAATCACTCAGGATCTTTTTCGCGCTTTCTTTTGAATTTCGTCCAGATTTTTGTCTCCTGGTGACGCCACAGACGCTGGATGTTGTCATGATGACGCAGCAGGATCAGGCAAGAGAGCATCGAAACCGGGAAGGTGAATTGTGGCTTAAACCACCAGACATAAAACGGAGCAATCAGCGCGCTGACAATCGCCCCCAGCGACGAATATCCACTCAATAGCACGGTAAGCAGCCAGGTTCCCGCCATCACGCCCGTTAAATCCCAGCCAATCGGGGCTATTGCACCAAAAGCGGTGGCAACGCCTTTCCCCCCTTTAAAACCGAAGAAAACCGGCCAGATATGTCCAAGACAGGCAGCTATGGCAATTAAGCCTAACCAGAAGGGGCTGACACCTAATACATACGCGCCCCAAACGGGCAACATTCCTTTCAGAACGTCGAAAATCAGTACTGCTACGGCTGCTCCCTTGCCACCGATACGTAATACATTGGTTGCGCCAGGATTACCGGAGCCGCTGGTTCGCGGATCGGGCAGACCACACAAGCGGCAAACCAGAATGGCACTGGAAATGGAGCCGCAGAGGTACGCGATGAGGATCATTCCAGGCGCGATTGCACTCATAAGCTGTTCCGTTTTGAAAATTCGTGTTTAACGATGAATCCGTGGATAATACGCACATTTCGCCGGAAGTGGTATCCGGGTTAGCCAAAAAGCGAGCAGGTCGTGATGGATATTGTATTTATAGAGCAACTTTCGGTAATCACCACTATTGGTGTTTACGACTGGGAACAGACCATCGAGCAGAAGCTGGTGTTCGATATCGAAATGGCGTGGGATAACCGTAAAGCGGCGAAAAGCGATGATGTGGCGGACTGCCTCAGCTACGCTGACATCGCAGAAACGGTGGTTAGCCACGTCGAGGGGGCGCGTTTTGCGTTAGTGGAACGCGTGGCGGAAGAGGTGGCGGAATTGCTACTGACTCGCTTTAACTCTCCGTGGGTGCGCATCAAACTCAGCAAGCCAGGTGCAGTGGCGCGCGCTGCTAATGTTGGCGTAATCATTGAGCGTGGCAATAATCTGAAAGAGAATAATTAATTTTATAGCTGTTAAACCAAATGGTTATAAGCGGGTCATACTGCAGTAGTTTGGACAAGCGGTATATTTTTATAATTTAGGGGTTTATTGATGAGCGATATGCACTCGCTGCTGATAGCGGCAATATTGGGTGTGGTCGAAGGATTGACAGAATTTCTGCCGGTATCCAGCACGGGCCACATGATTATTGTCGGTCATTTGTTGGGATTTGAGGGCGATACGGCGAAAACCTTTGAAGTCGTTATCCAGTTAGGATCGATTCTGGCTGTGGTTGTCATGTTCTGGCGGCGTTTGTTTGGCCTGATTGGCATTCATTTTGGCCGTCCATTGCAGCGCGAAGGAGAAAGCAAAGGCCGGTTAACGCTGATCCACATTTTACTGGGGATGATCCCGGCAGTTGTCCTGGGACTGTTATTCCACGATACGATTAAGTCATTGTTTAACCCGATAAATGTCATGTACGCGCTGGTCGTTGGCGGTCTATTGTTGATTGCCGCGGAATGCCTGAAGCCGAAAGAGCCGCGCGCGCCGGGTCTGGATGATATGACATATCGTCAGGCGTTTATGATTGGCTGTTTCCAGTGTCTGGCGCTGTGGCCGGGGTTCTCCCGCTCCGGAGCGACTATTTCTGGTGGGATGCTGATGGGCGTGAGTCGTTACGCCGCTTCTGAGTTCTCGTTCCTGCTGGCGGTGCCGATGATGATGGGCGCAACGGCGCTCGATCTCTACAAAAGTTGGGGGTTCCTGACAACCGGTGATATCCCGATGTTTGCCGTTGGGTTTTTCACCGCCTTTGTGGTGGCGCTGATTGCGATTAAAACCTTCCTGCAATTAATTAAGCGGATTTCGTTTATTCCGTTCGCCATTTATCGCTTTATTGTGGCGGCTGCGGTGTACGTTGTGTTCTTTTGATGTGAAGAACAGTGTCGGATGCCTGGAATTGTCCACGATTGCGTAGGCCGGATAAGTCGTTCACGCCGCATCCGGCAATCAACGCCTGATGCGACGCTTGCGCGTCTTATCAGGCCTACAACCGTCGTTGACATGTAGCCGGATAAGGCGTTTATGCCGCATCCGGCAAAATGCCCAAAACTTATTCAGGCTTTGGGCAACGTTGTTCCTTCCAGGTAGCCACCGCCGCAATTCGGCGTCGTGTCAGCTCCTCGCGGATCTCCACGCCTTTAAATCCCGCGTCAACAACCGCCTTTGTTGGTACTGACTGCGCTACTTCCCACGCTTCACGTAACCAGCGTCCTTGTGGGTAATCTGCCGCTTCAAAACCGGTTCGACCGCGCACGTCTGCCTCGCTGGTCAGCGCCAGTTGCTCGACACGCTGCGGTTTACGCCAGGCATCGATGGAATCAAACAATTTGACGATGGTTTTCGGATTCAGCATTGGGAAGGTGTGGATGAGATCGTGAAACTCCGCGACCAGTTTGGCTAAATCGCGGATTTCATTAGGGACGCGCAGGCGCTGGCACAATTGTTCTACTAATTTCACGCCTGCCGGACCATGACCATGATGACGTGGCCACAGCTCCGGCGGCGTTAGCCCTTTACCGAGATCGTGGCATAACGTTGCGAAACGGACATCGACCTGCGGACTTAGCATCGCCGCCATTGAGAGTGTCATTAAGGTGTGAATACCAGTATCGATTTCCGGGTGCCATTTCGCCGGAGCGGGGACACCAAACAACGCGTCGATCTCCGGGAATAAAACGCGTAATGCGCCGCAATCGCGTAGTACCTGAAAGAACACCTGTGGATTGCGGGTTGTGAGGGCGCTTTCAGTTTCTTTCCACACGCGTTCGGGCGTCAGGTGTTCCAGTTCACCCGCGTGGGTCATCTCGCGCATCAACGTCATTGTTTCATCGGCAATACGAAAACCGAGATGAGCATAACGTGCGGCAAAACGCGCTACGCGTAGCACGCGTAGCGGATCCTCGCCAAAAGCGGGGGAAACATGGCGCAGAAGACGGCTTTGCAGATCGCCCAGACCGTTGTACGGATCGATAATATCGCCGTCATCATCCTGGGCCAGCGCATTGATAGTCAGATCGCGACGCTGAAGATCATCTTCCAGCGTGACATCAGGCGCGGCATAACAGGTAAAACCTGTGTATCCCGAACCGGATTTCCGCTCGGTACGCGCCAGCGCATACTCTTCATGCGTTTGCGGATGCAGAAAAACAGGAAAATCGCGGCCTACCTGCTGGTAGCCCGCGTCAAGCATCTGTTGTGGCGTGCTGCCGACAACCACCCAATCTCTGTCTTTGACCGGTAGCCCTAATAACGCATCCCGAACCGCACCACCGACCAGATAAATCTTCACGCCATTTTCCCTTCGTCAAATACACAATTCCTAATAATAAGATAGTGTGACGAAGAAGGCGATTTAGTTCATCCAGCGATCTTTACGTTTGCGCGTTGGGATCAGGTGCGGCAATACCAGACCGAGCAGCAAGCCAAGCCCCAGCACGCCGCCACCATACATAAACCACTGCATGATGATGGTGCGCTGTTTGTCATCCAGTTGCACGCTGGCGGCATCAACTTTTTTCTGGGCGACAATCAGTTCGTTTTTCAGCTTCTGATTTTCTTCTTTTAACCCGTTGATCACGCTGTCGCTCTGCGCCACTTTCTGCTGCATTTCTGCCGTGCGCTGATTCCAGGTGTTATCGATATTAGTGAGCTTATTAGTCAGGGTTTTGACCTGATTTTCCAGATCTGGCACACGGGAGCGTAGACTTGGCTCTGTGCTAAGTTGTTTCAACGGGATCCAGGCGGTACGACCAGAGCTGTCTTTCACCTGGGCGTAACTGGTGTTGGCGTCAGTTTGTAATAATGTCACTTCCTCACCGGCGTTAACCGTGCCCACGAGGCGATAATTATCTCCCGGGCCACTGCGGACCCAGGTATTCAGTTCGTCAGAAACATAGCGCTTTTCTTCCGCGTGAGAGACGGCAGTGGCGCTAAGCGCGAGTAAAGTTAGTGCGATCAGGCGTAATTTTGGCATCAGGCTGTCGTTATTGTCATGGAAAGTGGAACGATAGTAGTGGCATCAGTGTCGCTACGCAAAGCATTCGGCATCAATCGGAATCCTCTGTGTCAGCTCTTGCCACTGTTTCAAACTTTTACGCCCGTCAAAATGCTCGTTGCATGGCAATTTGGCGCAAAATACTATCTACTGACAAAAAAGATCGCATTTAGTTCGCCGTTCATCGTCACTTATGTGACATAACCGATAAGTAAAGGCCATGGCTCAGGAAATCGAATTAAAGTTTATTGTTAATCACAGTGCCGTTGAGGCGTTGCGTGACCATCTCAATACGCTGGGCGGTGAGCATCATGACCCCGTGCAGTTGCTCAACGTCTACTACGAAACGCCGGATAACTGGCTGCGTGGGCACGATATGGGCCTGCGTATTCGTGGCGAAAATGGTCGCTATGAGATGACCATGAAAGTTGCCGGGCGGGTAACGGGCGGGTTACACCAGCGACCGGAATATAACGTTGCGTTGAGTGAGGCGAACCTCGATCTGGCACAGTTTCCAGTAGAAGTCTGGCCAAACAATGAATTACCTGCCGATCTTGCTTCCCGCGTACAGCCGCTGTTCAGCACTGATTTTTATCGCGAAAAATGGTTGGTAGATGTTGATGGCAGCCAGATTGAGATTGCCCTCGATTTGGGGGAAGTGAAAGCCGGTGAATTTGCTGAACCCATCTGCGAACTGGAGCTGGAATTACTTAGCGGTGAAACGCGCGCGGTGCTGAAACTGGCGAGCCAACTGGTATCGCAAACCGGATTGCGTCAGGGCAGCCTGAGCAAAGCCGCACGTGGTTATCACCTGGCACAGGGCAATCCTGCGCGTGAAATTAAACCCACCTCTATTCTGCATGTTGCGGCAAAAGCGGATGTCGAGCAGGGGCTGGAAGCGGCGCTGGAGCTGGCATTAGCGCAATGGCAGTATCATGAGGAGCTGTGGGTACGCGGCAACGATGCGGCGAAAGAGCAAGTGTTGGCAGCCATCGGCCTGGTTCGTCATACGCTGATGCTGTTCGGTGGCATTGTCCCACGTAAAGCGAGCACTCACTTACGTGATCTGCTGACCCAATGTGAAGCGACAATTGTTTCTGCGGTTTCTGCCGTAACGGCTGTCTACTCTACCGAAACGGCAATGGCGAAACTGGCGTTGACCGAATGGCTGGTAAGCAAAGCCTGGCAGCCGTTTTTAGATAGCAAAGCGCAGAGCAAAATGAGTGATTCCTTTAAACGCTTTGCTGATATCCATCTCTCCCGCCACGCCGCTGAGCTGAAAAGTGTTTTTTGCCAGCCGTTGGGCGATCGCTATCGTGATCAGTTGCCACGTCTTACGCGTGATATTGACTCCGTATTGCTGCTGGCAGGTTATTACGATCCTCTCGTCGCGCAAGCCTGGCTGGAGAACTGGCAGGGGCTGCGTCACGCTATTGCGACCGGGCAACGCATTGAAATTGAACATTTCCGTAATGAGGCAAACAATCAGGAACCGTTCTGGTTGCACAGCGGAAAACGTTAATCAGGCAAGGATAAAATCGCGTATGAAGCCGCTCTCTTCACAGTTACAGCAGTACTGGCAGACCGTTGTTGAGCGGCTGCCAGCGCCTTTAGCCGAGGAATCACTTAGCTCACAGGCGAAGTCAGTACTTACCTTCAGTGATTTTGTGCAGGACAGTGTGATTGCGCATCCAGAGTGGTTGGTGGAACTGGAAAGCGAACCACCGCAGGCCGACGAATGGCAGCATTACGCTGCATGGTTACAGAAGGCGCTCAGTGATGTAAACGATGAAGCCAGCTTAATGCGCGAACTGCGGCTGTTCCGTCGGCGCATTATGGTGCGTATTGCCTGGGCGCAAACACTGGCGCTGGTTGCGGAAGAGAACATTTTGCAGCAACTCAGCCATTTGGCGGAGACGCTGATTGTCGCGGCGCGTGACTGGCTGTATGACGCCTGCTGCCGCGAATGGGGAACGCCGTGTAATGCGCAGGGCGAAGCGCAACCGCTGCTGATTTTAGGCATGGGTAAGCTGGGTGGTGGAGAACTGAATTTCTCCTCGGATATCGATCTGATTTTTGCCTGGCCGGAACATGGTTGCACGCAGGGAGGACGCCGCGAACTGGATAATGCTCAGTTCTTTACCCGCATGGGCCAGCGGCTGATTAAAGTGCTGGATCAACCGACGCAAGATGGCTTTGTCTATCGCGTGGATATGCGGCTGCGCCCGTTTGGTGAAAGTGGCCCGCTGGTGCTGAGTTTCGCGGCGCTGGAAGATTATTACCAGGAACAGGGGCGTGACTGGGAGCGTTACGCGATGGTCAAGGCGCGGATTATGGGCGATAGCGATGGCGTTTATGCTAACGAATTGCGTTCGATGCTGCGTCCGTTTGTTTTCCGCCGTTACATCGATTTCAGCGTGATCCAGTCGCTACGCAACATGAAAGGGATGATTGCCCGTGAAGTCCGCCGTCGTGGCCTTACTGACAACATCAAACTTGGTGCCGGTGGCATTCGTGAAATTGAATTTATCGTCCAGGTGTTTCAGCTCATTCGCGGTGGACGCGAACCGTCGCTGCAATCACGCTCTTTACTGCCAACACTCAGCGCCATTGCCGCGCTGCATCTGCTTTCTGAAAACGATGCCGAACAATTGCGAGTGGCATATCTGTTTCTGCGTCGTCTGGAAAACTTGCTGCAAAGCATTAATGATGAACAAACCCAGACGCTCCCAGCCGATGAGCTTAACCGTGCGCGGCTGGCGTGGGCGATGGATTTCGCTGACTGGTTGCAACTGACCGGAGCGCTGATCGGACATATGACCAATGTGCGCCGGGTATTTAACGAACTGATTGGCGATGACGAAAGCGAAACTCAGGAAGAGTCGCTATCGGAGCAGTGGCGTGAGTTGTGGCAGGATGCGTTGCAGGAAGATGACACCACGCCGGTGCTGGCGCATCTTAGCGAGGATGATCGCAAACAAGTGCTGGCGCTGATTGCCGATTTCCGTAAAGAGTTAGACAAACGTACCATCGGGCCGCGCGGACGTCAGGTACTCGACTATCTGATGCCGCATCTGCTGAGTGACGTTTGTGGGCGTGAAGATGCCGCCGTCACGCTGTCGCGTATTACCGCCTTGTTGGTGGGGATTGTCACTCGTACCACTTATCTTGAGTTGCTCAGTGAATTCCCGGCGGCGCTTAAACATTTGATTTCGCTGTGCGCTGCATCTCCGATGATTGCCAGCCAACTGGCGCGTTATCCATTATTGCTGGATGAACTGCTCGATCCGAACACGCTCTACCAGCCGACGGCGACTGATGCCTACCGTGATGAACTGCGCCAGTATTTGCTGCGCGTGCCAGAAGATGATGAAGAACAACAGCTTGAGGCGTTGCGTCAATTTAAACAGGCACAGTTGTTACGTATTGCTGCCGCGGATATTGCCGGAACACTGCCAGTGATGAAAGTGAGCGATCACTTAACCTGGCTGGCGGAGGCGATGATCGATGCTGTGGTACAGCAAGCATGGGGACAAATTGTTGCCCGCTATGGTAAACCGAATCACCTGAGTGAACGCGAAGGCCGCGGTTTTGCGGTGGTCGGCTACGGTAAGCTGGGGGGCTGGGAGTTAGGCTACAGTTCTGATCTTGATCTGATCTTCCTGCACGATTGCCCGATGGATGTAATGACCGACGGCGAGCGGGAAATCGACGGACGGCAGTTTTATCTGCGTCTGGCGCAACGCATTATGCACCTGTTCAGCACACGTACTTCTTCCGGCATTTTGTATGAAGTGGATGCGCGGCTGCGCCCGTCCGGAGCGGCGGGAATGCTGGTTACCTCCACAGAAGCGTTTGCCGATTATCAGAAAAACGAGGCCTGGACGTGGGAGCATCAGGCGTTGGTGCGTGCGCGTGTGGTGTATGGCGATCCACAACTGACAGCGCAATTCGACGCGGTGCGTCGGGAAATTATGACACTGCCGCGTGAAGGTAAAAACCTACAAACGGAAGTGCGGGAAATGCGCGAGAAAATGCGCGCTCATCTCGGCAATAAACATCGCGATCGCTTTGATATCAAAGCCGATGAGGGCGGAATTACCGATATCGAATTTATTACCCAATATCTGGTGTTGCGCTACGCTCATGAAAAACCAAAGTTAACGCGCTGGTCAGACAATGTGCGCATTCTGGAACTGCTGGCGCAAAACGACATTATGGAAGAGCGGGAAGCGATGGCGCTAACCCGTGCTTACACTACGCTTCGCGATGAACTTCACCACCTGGCGTTACAGGAGTTGCCGGGCCATGTGCCGGATGAGTGCTTCACCGCAGAGCGTGAACTGGTGCGGGCAAGCTGGCAGAAGTGGCTGGTGGAGGAATGAAGTGTGATATTATCGCGCGCAAATTTTGAATCTCTCAGGAGACAGGAATGAAAGTAACGCTGCCAGAGTTTGAACGTGCTGGAGTGATGGTGGTTGGTGATGTGATGCTGGATCGTTACTGGTACGGCCCCACCAGTCGTATTTCGCCGGAAGCGCCGGTGCCTGTGGTTAAGGTCAATACCATTGAAGAACGTCCTGGCGGCGCAGCCAACGTGGCGATGAACATCGCTTCTCTCGGTGCTAACGCGCGTCTGGTTGGGCTGACAGGTATTGATGATGCGGCGCGCGCGCTCAGTAAATCACTGGCGGACGTGAACGTAAAATGCGACTTCGTTTCTGTGCCGACGCATCCAACCATTACCAAACTGCGGGTGCTTTCCCGTAACCAACAGCTTATTCGCCTGGACTTTGAAGAAGGTTTCGAAGGCGTCGATCCGCAGCCACTGCATGAGCGGATTAATCAGGCGCTGGGTTCGATTGGCGCGCTGGTGCTTTCTGACTACGCCAAAGGCGCGCTGGCAAGCGTACAGCATATGATCCAACTAGCGCGTAAAGCGGGCGTTCCGGTGCTGATTGATCCAAAAGGTACTGATTTTGAACGTTACCGTGGCGCTACACTGCTGACGCCGAATCTCTCTGAATTTGAAGCTGTTGTTGGTAAATGTAAGACCGAAGAAGAGATTGTTGAACGCGGCATGAAACTGATTGCCGATTATGAACTCTCTGCGCTACTGGTAACCCGTTCCGAACAAGGGATGACACTGCTGCAACCGGGGAAAGCGCCGCTGCATATGCCAACTCAGGCGCAGGAAGTTTATGACGTAACTGGCGCAGGCGATACGGTGATTGGCGTGCTGGCGGCAACGCTGGCTGCGGGTAATTCACTGGAAGAAGCTTGCTTCTTTGCGAATGCGGCAGCAGGCGTTGTTGTCGGTAAATTGGGGACGTCCACGGTTTCACCGATCGAGCTGGAAAACGCAGTACGTGGACGTGCGGACACCGGCTTTGGCGTGATGACTGAAGAAGAACTGAAGCTGGCTGTAGCCGCGGCGCGTAAACGCGGTGAAAAAGTGGTGATGACCAACGGCGTCTTCGATATTTTGCATGCCGGGCACGTCTCCTATCTGGCAAATGCCCGTAAACTGGGCGATCGCTTGATTGTCGCCGTGAACAGCGATGCCTCCACTAAACGGCTGAAAGGGGATTCTCGTCCGGTTAATCCGCTCGAACAGCGCATGATTGTACTGGGCGCACTGGAAGCGGTCGACTGGGTGGTATCATTTGAAGAAGATACGCCGCAGCGCCTGATCGCCGGGATCCTGCCGGATCTGCTGGTGAAAGGCGGCGACTATAAACCGGAAGAGATCGCCGGGAGTAAAGAAGTCTGGGCCAACGGCGGTGAAGTGCTGGTGCTCAACTTCGAAGATGGTTGCTCGACAACCAACATCATCAAGAAGATCCAACAGGATAAAAAAGGCTAACTGGAAAGCGGTTCGCAGATCTCGCTTCGTGCCAGGTAGAGCTATTGGCGCTGTTGTTTTTTCAACCTAAGGTAAAGGAACAAGGGTAAGGGAGGATTTCTCTCCCTCTGATGAGTTGTTAGTAAGTCGGGAAACTTAACAGTAACAACACAACCAGTATGATGACGAACTTCATCATAACCCTTTCCTTCTATAAGGCCCCTTCCTTGGGAGGGGCTTTTCCGTTTCAACCCCTTACTGACTCTCCGAGTGTTGATGAGTGACAGACCCCGCACAATGCTTTCTCTGATGCAGTTTGGTCTTCCCCGAGCGGTCACGCAAAACGCTGCAACAGCCTGATCATTTGCACTTTTTGCTGGAACGTAGATATAAAAAATCCCCGGCTTTTTGAGCCAGGGATGTGAATATAAGAAGATTTATTCTACTTTATCTGCGACGGGAATCGATGAAGCCAATGGTGAAGTCAGTGCCGCCAGCGAACCGCCTGAAACACCGATTTCATTAAGTAGAGAGTCAATAAGCGGTGCCTGTGTACGGTAAGAAAGAGCGGCTGATAATGCCTGCTCCGCCAGGTTTCCTCCGCCAACGCTGCCTGATGTCGCATCACCCGCAGCGCCGCCACGATTTAAGCCATCGACCTGAATAATCTTGATACCGTCAATAGACTTCATCGGCTCAACGGATTTCTCGATTACAGCAGGCAGAGACTGCAATAGTGCCAGCTTGAATTTAAGGCTGGTTTGTTCGTCAGAAAGTACGTTGATGGCGTCGTTCAACGCTCGTTGCGCTTCTGCTTCTGCCAGGCCTTTTTTACGCGTAGCTTCGGCTAACTCAACAATGGCTGCCGCCTGCATTTCTGCAGCTTCTTTCTCTGCTTTCGCCCGCACGGTCAGTTCAACTGCTTTGGTTTCCGCATCCTGTGCTGCTGCAATCAGCGCTACCTGCTTGGCACGGTCAGCTTCGGCGGTCTGACGTGTCGTTTCTACGTTTTGCTGGGCGCTTACTGCTTCTGCTAAAGCCAGGTTGGCACGGGCTTCTGCCTGCGATTGTTGTTCCGATTTGGCCGCAATGGCGATCGATTTCGTTTGGTTGGCGATTTCGGTGACTTGTTGCTGTTCGATTTCTTTAATGCGAACTTCACGTTCAGCCTCAACTTTTCTGGAGCGGACGGCCTGCTCGCGGTCGATTTCGGTTTCCTGAATCTGACGTTCAGCAAGAATACGCGTTTGCTCTGCTTCACGCCGACGTTCAGCTTCAAAAGCAGCAATTTTTGCGTTCTGCTCGGCAGTGCGGGTTTTCACCTGCTGCTCCTGCTCAAGGGTCATAAACGCTTCTTGCTGTTCAATTTCCAGCTTCCGCGACAGCGCATCACGGTTTTTTTCACGAACCGCAACTTCTACATCTTGTTCAACCTCGTTACGTTCGCGGCGGCGACGTTCTGTTTCCTGGGTCAGCTTGGTCAAACCCTCAGCGTCAAAGGCATTATTCGGGTTGAAATGTTCTTTGGAGGTCTGGTTAAAGTTGGTGAGTGACACGCTTTCCAGTTCCAGGCCGTTTTTCGATAAGTCTTCTGCAACGGTATTTTGCACTCCCTGAACGAAGTTTTCGCGCGTATCTTGCAACTCATGCATCGTCATTTGTGCCGCTGTCGCACGTAGGGCATCGACGAATTTATCTTCGACCAGCATACGTAAATCTTCAGGCGACAGAGTGCGTTGCCCCAGCGTCTGAGCTGCGGTGGCAATTCCTTCAACTGAAGGTTTTACGCGCACAAAGAAAGCGACAACCACATCGACGCGCATACGGTCTTTCGTGATCAGACTATCAATTGTCGAGCGACTGACTTCCAGTTTCAATGTATTCATATTGATGGGGATTATTTCATGGAAGATAGGCATAACAATTGCGCCGCCGCTCATGACTACTTTTTGCCCGCCTAATCCGGTACGGACAAATGCCTGCTCGGCGGATGCCCGACGATAAAGCCGCGCGAAAATAATACCGATAATAAATAGAATGCATACGGCAACAATCGCGGTAAACATCCATGACGGAACTAAGTTGACAATATCATCCATTATTAAATTTCCTTTTAATTAAATAATTACAATATGTTTGGCCAGGGATTTTTTTCAGCCAAATACCGCGTTGTAGAAAGTCGACAAATAATTAATACTTTATCGCCTTTATTGAAGAATATCCCTTTTTCGGGTTCCAGTAATAAATAGTGTATTTGACCAAATTGATCAGTGAGTTTTCCTTCACAGGGTTTTCCGGAAGAGGCCTGATGACCAGTAATTAATGCCATGCAGCCAATATATTCTTCTTCTGTAATGGCAGTACTATGGTCGCGAGGGATCCAGGGCGCAATCACCTTGCCGGTATAATGCACCATGATAATTGTGAGCAGTAAACTAACTGGAACTACGAACAGGTTTGGGAGTGGTGTTTGCCAGAGCATGACACAGACATGCTGAAGAAGAATGCCAATGAGGCCAAAAAAGCCTGCCAACAGACAGAGGACGACGAGGGCTGGCAGTTTTCCAATATTGAGATAATGAAGTGCCTGGCTAATATTACCTGTGGTTATGGAATCGTAATGATCAAGATGTGCATCAAGAGCGCCGGAGAGCATATGACCACAGATAATGGCAATAATTTCCAACAAACCGATCAATAGTACAAAGGAAATAGCAAAAAGATAAGGTGCGTTATAGTCGGTAAATAAAATCATCTGTCACTCCATCGTCCATTCAGTGACGCATTGTTTACAATGGTATTGTTTCCTTTCTTACATTTGCCTTTGCTAATAATAACATGTGTTAGTGATGTTTTAAAAGGGGAAGTCCATTAATGTTATTTTTTATTTTTCGATAAAAAGTGTGATCCGAAACAATATATTTACGCACGTTATGTTTAAAGGCACTACACTGATTAAGGAATACTGAAATCAGAAAAAGCATATAGCCTTAAAAGGTATGCGATAACCGGAGGATGTGCTTATGGATCATAGTCTTAATTCTTTAAATAATTTCGATTTCCTGGCGCGTAGTTTTGCCAGAATGCATACTGAAGGCCGCCCGGTCGATATTCTGGCCGTCACCGGTAATATGGATGAAGAACATCGAACCTGGTTTTGCGCCCGCTATGCATGGTATTGCCAGCAGATGACACAGCCAAGAGAACTGGAATTAGAACATTGATATTACGGGCCATTTGGCCCGTTTTTGTTTATTTTATTCAGGCTTATCAACTGGTGGGATAGCTGGTGGAGATTGAGTTTCTGCTGTCGGGGTGCAGCGTGTTTCCAGTTCACTGATGCGCTGTTCCAGCAATGCCAGTTTCTCACGAGTCCGTAACAAGACCTGCGTCTGAACGTCGAATTCTTCACGGCTTACCAGATCGAGACGCGTCAACTGCGCTTGTAGGGTTTGGCGGATTTTCTTCTCCACATCTTCCCCGAACTCCCTGATTCCTTTAGGCATCGATTCGTGAACCTGGCGAGCGATTTGCTCAATTTTTTTCGGGTCAATCATTGTAGTTTCCCTGAACTGATAGGTATTGAGTAACATTGTAGTGCGATAAGAGACAGGCATAAACCAGAATTATGTGAACCTGCAGCGTTGCTGCCGCTAGCCATTAGCGTTATAGTGATCTCGCTTATTCTCAGGGCGGGGCGAAATTCCCCACCGGCGGTAAATCAACATAGTTGAAAGCCCGCGAGCGCTTTGGGTGCAAACTCAAAGGACAGCAGATCCGGTGTAATTCCGGGGCCGACGGTTAAAGTCCGGATGGGAGAGAGTAACGATTCTGTCGGGCATGGACCCGCTCACGTTATTTTGGCTGTATGCCGCCACTCCTAAGACTGCCCTGATTCTGGTAACCATAATTTTAGTGAGGTTTTTTTACCATGAATCAGACGCTACTTTCCTCTTTTGGTACGCCTTTCGAACGTGTTGAAAATGCACTGGCAGCGCTGCGTGAAGGACGCGGTGTAATGGTGCTTGATGACGAAGACCGTGAAAACGAAGGCGATATGATCTTCCCGGCAGAAACCATGACCGTTGAGCAGATGGCGCTGACCATCCGCCACGGTAGCGGTATTGTGTGCCTGTGCATTACCGAGGATCGCCGTAAACAACTTGATCTGCCAATGATGGTAGAAAATAACACCAGTGCCTATGGCACCGGTTTTACCGTAACCATTGAAGCTGCTGAAGGTGTGACTACCGGTGTTTCTGCTGCTGATCGTATTACGACCGTTCGTGCCGCCATTGCCGATGATGCGAAACCCTCTGACCTCAATCGTCCGGGTCACGTATTTCCATTGCGTGCACAGGCGGGGGGGGTACTGACTCGCGGTGGTCATACTGAAGCGACCATCGATCTGGTGACGCTGGCAGGCTTTAAACCAGCAGGTGTGCTGTGTGAATTGACTAATGATGATGGCACTATGGCGCGTGCGCCAGAATGCATTGAATTTGCCAATAAACACAATATGGCGCTGGTCACCATTGAAGATTTGGTGGCGTATCGTCAGGCACATGAGCGTAAAGCTAGCTGAAAACGGCTGCTTAAACTGGCGCGATAATCAAAGAAACCGAAGCGGTAGCAGGCTTCGGTTTTATTTTGTCTTCACCTGACGGAATGTAAATATCCCCTCTTTTTTTATGAAAAAATTTCACTGATATCAGCCAACCTTTTTCATTATGATCAAAATCATATATTTGTTCCGTTATTATGCGACCATATGAATATATCCGAAAAGGGTATGTGAAATTTATGCGCCAAATGTTTAGTATTGTTAAATATTAAGGGTAAAAAGGATGTTTATCGCCTGGTACTGGATTGTATTGATTGCGCTGGTTGTAGTGGGTTATTTCCTGCATTTGAAACGTTATTGTCGGGCTTTTCGCCAGGATAGAGACGCACTGCTGGAAGCGCGAAACAAATACTTAAACAGTACGAGAGAAGAGACGGCCGAAAAGCTAGAATAGGGCTTTATGGGAGCCAGCAGATGTTGTCCATGTACAGGACAACATCTGAAATTGTTTTTAGCCAATTCCTGCCGTTTGTAGCAGCACTAAACTGAATCCCATCACTGACATTCCGCATAGCACGCCATAGCTCGGGTTATTATTGGGGTCTATCTCTTTCGCTAACGGCATTAATTCGTCAACAGAGAGCGCCACCATAATCCCAGCCACCGCCGCCATAATTGCCGCCATAACGACGGGTGAAATCATGCTGCCGAGGATCAACCACGCCAGAATGCCGCCGAGTATTTCCGCCAGCCCAGAAATTCCCGCCCACAGAATCGCTGTTCGTTTTGACCCCGTAGCTGCATAAACAGGACCCGCCACTGCCAGACCTTCAGGAATATTGTGTAATGCAACGGCCAGCGCGATGCCAAAGCCCAGTTCCAGATTGCTGCTTGCCGTTACAAAGGTAGCGATACCTTCCGGGAAGTTATGCAGACTGATGCCAAGAGTGAGCAGAATGGCAGTACGCTTGATCGATTTTGGTAACGGTTGCACCGATTTTTGCATTAAATCCTGCGGATGCGCATGCGGTAACATACGGTCCAGACCAAAATAGCCCAGCAGACCAAAGATAAACATCCCATAGCCCAGAACAGGGGACATCCCTTCAGCGGCTAATGCGGCAGGTAGCATCTCCATCAATGAGATAAGCAACATGATCCCCGCTGCAAATCCTAGCGAAAACGCCAGTAGCCGGTTCGAGGGTTTTTGCCCGAGAACGCCGAGAAACGCGCCAATAAACGTGGCTGCCCCCGCCAGTATGGTCAGAATGAGAGGTACTGACATCGACTACTCCTTATAAATCTTCACCTTCAGGCGGATCTTCAAAATAACTGATGATGATCATCATTGTTATCCGGGTTCTTACTCCGCCGAACAAGCGTATTGTGAGGATATCAAAATGACACCTTTAGTTAAGGATATCATCATGTCTTCAACACGTATGCCAGCATTGTTTTTAGGTCACGGTAGCCCGATGAACGTGCTGGAAGATAATCTATATACCCGTAGCTGGCACAAGTTGGGGATGACGTTACCGCGCCCGAAAGCGATTGTTGTGGTTTCGGCTCACTGGTTTACCCGGGGAACAGGAGTTACTGCGATGGAAGCGCCGCCCACTATTCATGACTTTGGTGGCTTTCCGCAGGCGCTTTACGACACTCATTACCCGGCTCCAGGATCGCCAGCATTGGCGCAACGTCTGGTTGAATTGTTAGCGCCAGCCCCTGTCACGTTGGATCAAGAAGCCTGGGGTTTTGACCACGGTTCATGGGGCGTGCTGATTAAGATGTATCCGCAAGCTGATATTCCGATGGTGCAGTTGAGTATCGATAGTACTAAACCCGTCGCCTGGCATTTCGAAATGGGGCGTAAACTGGCGGCGCTGCGCGATGAAGGAATAATGTTAGTCGCCAGCGGCAACGTGGTGCATAACCTTCGCACAGTAAAATGGCATGGCGACAGCTCACCGTATCCGTGGGCGATGTCGTTCAATGAGTATGTGAAAGCGAATTTAACGTGGCAAGGGCCGGTGGAACAGCATCCTCTGGTGAACTACCTGGACCATGAGGGCGGGGCGTTATCGAATCCAACACCGGAACACTATCTACCGCTTTTGTATATTTTAGGCGCATGGGATGGGCAAGAGGCAATTACCATTCCAGTCGATGGCATAGAAATGGGAAGTTTAAGTATGCTATCGGTGCAGGTAGGTTAATAGATGAAGAAAACCGAAGCCAAATTGTTGGCTTCGGTTTGCATTACCTTACTTTCTCAGCAGTTTAAGTCCCCACGCACCGCTCATCACCAGTAGCAGCAACAAACAGAGACCAAAAGCCAACATACAGGCCTGTGCCATGTTCATAAAGTGCCACGGTGGTAGCAGATACCAACCTTCAGATTGCTGATACATCTCCACAAACCACTGCTGCATACTGCTCAGTGTGACGCCATCAGGAACGATTGGCGCATCATAGCCGCAATCCCCGGTAGGCTTGAACCAGTTTGGAGCCCATTGTGCCAGCGGCAGATTAAAGGGAAAAGTGGGATCGGTCGAGCAACCCTGTACGCCAAACAGTGAATCGGGATCCGGGTTATGCACTGCATGATGGATATCGTTCAGTTTGAGCGAAAACTTCAGTCCCATAATGCTGCCGTAAAAGGCCATCACACAGCCAATCAACTTAAGGACGATATTCTTCGGATTAATCGCCGCAACCAATCCACCAATAACCATCACGAACATGGCGTAGCGAATGTAAACACACTGCTCACAGGGTGCCATGTAGAGATAGATCTGGAAGAAAGAGTGCGCCAGGATAATCAGCGCGCCCATCGCAACAGCCATTAACAACCATAAAAAGCGTTGTTCCTGCCATCTTACCAGCGTGTTCACCGGTGAAGTGCTAAGGTCTTTCCACATTCCCTTAATACCCATAGCCTGTTTCCCTGTTATTTGCTTGCTAACTCACGGATAAGGTCTGCCATAGCGTCGATAGATTTAATGCTCTTGGTATAGATCAAGTATTTACCATTGACGACATAGGCCGGAACGCCCTGAATTTTGGCTACGTCATAGGCCGCTTTCCATTTTTCCAGTGTTTCCTGTACCGCAGGCTCTTTCAGTGCGGCGTCAAAATCCGCCTGGCTCATACCTGCGGCATCCAGACCGGTTTTGATAAAAGCAGCCGGATCTTTACCGTCAGACCAGCGTTCTTTTTTGTCGTGATAAGCCGCGTAGTAAGCAAACTTGGCTTTCTTAAACTGCGAGTTAGCATCAAATAAAGAAATGCCGGCCGCTTTATCTTTATTAATCAATACTGCAAAGACTTCGCTTGCCTGCTTACCGTATTCACCTTTGGTTTCCAGATGGAATGGGGTAAAAGCGACGACATCCTTCACTTTCTCCGATACCGGGCCGGTAACTGCTTTGTCATATTTGTAGCAGAACGGGCAGGCATAGCTGAAAACCTTGATCAGCGTTTTGTCGGCGTTCGGAATGGGTTTTTCCAGAACCATATAATCCGTGCCTTCGGTGAAGGCGGAAGCAGTAAATGAAACCGCCAGGGTAGCGGTAAGTAGCACGCTTTTAAGCAGTGATGAGATCCCTAATTTCGACATTTTTATTCCCTTCTTAATTATTTAAACATCTGTTTTGGATGGACTAACAGCGCGCGATAGTGAGTTTGGTTGGGTTTATCAGACAGCACGTCGATTTCCACTTTCACTTCTTTGGTTTTGTAGTCGATTTCGTTCAACTTACCGACGGTAGGCTGACCGACGTCGAACAGATGAATGGAACCGCCGAAGCCGAACATGGTGTTACGGTCGGCCTGATATTCGATGATGGAGGTGATTGGGCTATAGAAATCGTAACCGCGTTCTTTACCGTATTCCCAAACTTGCTGAACAGTACCTTTCTTCTCATCAATCTTATATTCCACGAAGCGTGAATATTTCATGGTCGGTAAGGCGGGCTGTTCCAGATGGCGACCGTCGCCATTATCAAAGATAGTGAGCGTACCTTTGCTGGAGATCCATGCGGTATGTTGGGTGTAGGTGAAGTCGAAATCCGAGTTTTCACATAAGCCATTTTCGTTACAGGCGATAGGTTTACCATTGGCATCCACCGGTTTCAGCAGTTTGCTGGCCAGCGGTTTTTCCCAGCCTTTGGATGGTGCAAGGATCCATTTCACTTGCTTATCACGACCAATCTTCACTACGCCCTGATGACGAGAGGAGAGAATAATTGAGTCATCTTTGGCGTCATATGCGATGGAGTTAACGTGCGCCCAGTTACGGCCTGGTCCTACACCCAGAGCATCACCGAACGGTGTATCCGGTTCCAGTTTTGCCTGCTGACCCGCGTGGGCCAGATCAACGTTAACGCAAACTGCGCCGGCATCCAGTGCGCCAAGCAGAGCATCACGTTTCGGATCGAGGATCTTTGTCAGATCCCATACATCGACAACGCGACCCGATTTATCGACTTCAAGAATGTGATCACGAATGGTCGTGACGTGTATGCCGTCATCGCGACGGTAGTTGCTCTTGCCTACGCGCAGCAGTACCGTGCCGTTAGGCGTCTCAATGGATTCATGGGTAGCGTCAGCGAATCCACGCGGCAGTTTGTGATCTTCCAGCACCTGGCCCATCATGTCGAACTCATACCAGTGCTGGCCTTGTACTGCGGTAAAGGTGCCACGCGGTGTTTCGCGGATACCCATCAGATAACCACGTTTGTTGATGTTGCGGTCACGGCCATCATAGAAGGTGTCTTGATCCAGCCACCAGCGATATTCACCTTCGGTATCGACAATGAAGGTAAAGGGGGCGATATCAAAAGGCAGTGCACCGGTTGCCGGGCCTGCATCGAGGATACCGGCATTTTTATCTTTTTCGCCGTGCCAGTGGAGATCGGAACCTTGTGCGGTAAAGGTATGGGTATTAACCAGATAGAGGCGGTCTTCAAAACCGGGGGCGACTTTAACAACTTTGGTCTGCTGTAGATCGGAGATGGAGCGGTTATCCATGTAATTGTTGACGATGGCCGAAGTTTGCACCACGTAGTCATCTTTCATGGCTTTGCCGTTTTCTTTCCATTCAACGGTCACTTTGTTTGCAAATTTCTGATAAAGACCAAAAATCGGTACGCCATCATAAGTTTTTAGTGACTCCTGACCCACGGGATAGCTGATTTCAACGCCTTTTTCGCCCTTACCGTGGACGGTAACTTTGACGTCTGAAATGACGTGACTGTCTAAATTAACCACAGCGGTCAGAGGTGCATTACCGTAGGGATCAACGATGACAGCACCGAGTTGCCCGGCTGGTGGCGCTGGTTTAAAACCCGCAGCCATCACGCCAGTTGCAGATAAACCCAGAGCTAATGCCACAGTTCCGGCTACCAGTGTTTTTCTGTATTTATCAAACATGGATATATCTCCTTATATAACGCAAATATATAATAATGATGAATATCGACTGTTGAGATAGGACTAATAAATTCATTTTATGAATGAAGATGCAGGTTAAATAAATAGTGAGAATGTTTTTGTTGTTTTTTAATATATTGTCATTCTCTGAAATGAATATTTATCTTTAATGGATAGTAGGGTGGCGATATATCAATAACAATATTCAATATTGTGTAGTGTGATCTCTGCGGCATTGTTTTTTTATTATTAAATCAAATTTTAATGTGATAAAAACAAAATATTTAAGGAATATCAGTGAGTTGTATTGTGATTTCTTTACTTGTTTTAATTACAAAACCGTCTGTATATGACGATTTAACATTAGATTGATTATTAATGTTAAATAAAATGTAGAGATGTATGTGGTTATATATTGATTGGAGTTATGAATTGCGGATTAATAATGAATTGCCCCGGTTATCGGGGCAATTTTAAGCAGTATTATTCAACAAAAATATGGGGGTAGAAGCGAGACATATCCTGGGTGATCAATGCACGGTCTTCACGAATGCCAATTCCGGCAGGTTGATCGTTCACCAGCCAGCTTCCAATCAGCATATAGCTGTCGCCAAATTTCGGCAGCGGATGGAATTGCTGAACAATCATTCCTTCTTCGCCATACGGGCCTTCCGCCGCTTCAATGGTTTTACCGTTCTCAATGATCGACACGTTTGCACCTTCACGTGAGAAGATCGGCTTAACCACATATTTTTCCATTTGCGGATGATCATCTTCCGCAAAATAAGCGGGCAACAGGTTCGGGTGATTCGGGAACATCTCCCACAGCAGTGGCAGAAGCGCCTTGTTGGAGATAATGCTCTTCCACGCCGGTTCCAGCCAGCGTACGCCAGCATCTTCCAGCTTGGTAGAGAACATTTCGCGCAGCATAAATTCCCACGGATATAGTTTGAACAGGTTAGCGATGACCTGATCCTGTAAATCCGTGAACTGACCTTTTTCACCTAAACCGATATCGTCGATATACAGAAACTCGGTAGCGATTTCAGCTTCGGTCGCGCAGTCCTGCAAATACTGAATAGTGCCGCGATCTTCCACCGTGTCGCGACAGCAGGTGAGATGCAGCAACTGAAAGCCATACTGTTCACGTAGCTCGGCAAAGCGATCAATCAGCTTTTCTTGCAGGCTATTAAACTGATCGCTGCCTTCCGGCAGGTTGCCAGCGTTAAGCTGATCTTCCAGCCAGAGCCACTGAAAGAACGCTGCTTCATACAGTGATGTTGGCGTATCAGCGTTATTTTCCAGTAACTTAGGTTCGCCTGTACCGTCCCACGCCAGATCAAGACGTGAATAAAGCGACGGCTGGTGGGTCAGCCATGACTGACGTACAAAGCTCCAGGTATGCTTTGGAATGCGGAATTTGGTCATCAGCTCATCGCTGGCGATCACTTTTTCCACCACTTTCAGGCACATCTGGTGCAGTTCGGCGGTAACTTCTTCCAGTTTTTCAACCTGGGCGAGGGTCAACTTGTAGTAGGCATCTTCACACCAGTACGGCTCGCCGTACATGGTGTGAAAATTGAAACCGTATTCGTGGGCTTTTTCGCGCCAGTCCGGGCGCTCGGTAATACTGACTCTTTCCATCGGTATTAACCACCCATTGAACGAGAAGAGGTGCCGGTTGCGCTACGCTGCATGGTGCTTTGTTTGGCAACAGACTCGCCAAAGCCGCCGCGGGTAACGGTGGTGGTGGTCGCTGGTTTTGGTGCCATTGCTGTTTTCGGTACGGTCATGGTGCGGCCTGGCTGGGCTGCGCCATAGTTTTTACCGGTTGCGTCGGTATATTTACCGTAAGCCGGGCTGGCAGGGTTCTTTGAGGAGAACAGCGGTTGCTGTGCAAAACCCGCTCCGCCGCCCATCAGACGACCCATCATGTAACCTGCCATTAGCGGCATCCAGAAGCTTCCGCTGGATTGCTGGGCCTGCGCCTGGTTTTCTGGTGCCATGCCTGCCTGGGCAGGTGCCTGCTGGCATTGACCTTCGCCAAATTCGGCAACACAGTCTTCACGGGTGGCGTATTTCGGCGCGGTACGTTCGGCTTCTTTCAGCGCATTGTTGTACGCGGTGGTGCATTCTGCGCTTTTGCCTGGGTTTGCGGCTGAACAATCATCAGCGTTTTGATACAGAGACACGGTCTCATCACTCTTTTCACAGCCCGCCAGCATAAAAACAGTGGCAACAGCAAGAGCGACAGGTGTCAGATGGCGTGCGCTCCAGTTTTTGCGGAACGATGCGTGGCGTATGGATTTTGTCCGTTTCATTTTTGTCTTCCGGGACCAGTGGTAAATACCCATCAGAATAGAGGATGGCTGGTCGAAATTGAAGCGAGAAGGGGGAAGAATGCGGCAGATAACCCGTATCTTTACGTTGCCTTACGTTCAGACGGGGCCGAAGCCCCGTCGTTGTCATCAGTTACGGAAAGGGTTATGACCGTTACTGGTGGAAGTGCGTGCGGATACCTGCTGAACGGCTGGTGCCGGGCTATCAGGTGCATAACCATCAGCGATAGCATTTTGTTCCGGCGTTTGCGGCGCGACGTTTTCCGGGTTAGTGGAAACCGGTTTGCTCAGCGCATTGTTCAATGCCAGCAGATCCTGCTCGTTCAACGTACCCAGAGCTGATTTAATATTCAACTGGTTAATCAGGTAGTTATAACGTGCATTCGCCAGTTCTTGCTTGGCGTTGTACAGCGTCGTGGTGGCGTCCAATACATCAACAATGGTACGCGTACCGACCGAGTAACCAGCTTCCATCGCGTCTAATGAGCTTTGGGCGGAAATAACGGCTTGTTTGTAAGCGTTAATGCTACTGATAGATGCATTAATGTTGTTGAAGGAGGAACGCACGGTTTGCACGACGCTACGGTGTGCGCTTTCCAGTTGCTCGCTGGCACCCACGAAGTTGTACTGCGCCTGTTTCACCTGCGAGTTAACCATTCCGCCCTGATAAATCGGCAGCGAGAAGCTCAGGCCCACTTTGTTCTGGCCCATATTGCTGTCGTCATACTGGCCTGCGGTCGCACCACGGGTTTTCGAACCACTGTAGGAGGTGTCAGAAATTCCGGTAGAGGCCGTTAAATCCAGAGTCGGTAAGTGACCATCCTGCGCCTGGCGAATTTGCTCGCGTGCCAGGTCCTGGCTCAAACGTGCCTGTAACAGCGACAGGTTACGCTTTTCAGCTTCTTTCAGCAGAGTGTTCACCGGCTGTGGTTTGTCGGTTTTAAAGTTTTCAACATTCAGCGCCGCCAGTTCCGGGTAGTAATTACCAGTGATCTGACGCAGTTGCTCAACGGCATTGTCGAGATTGTTACGTGCGGTCACTTCGTTTGCCAGCACGGTATCGTACTGTGCGCGGGCGTTCTGCACGTCGGTGATCGCCACCAGACCCACGTTAAAACGTTGGGTGGTTTGATCTAACTGACGGTAGATCGCTTCTTTTTGCGCCTGGGTATAGGAAAGAACGTCAATCGCATTCAACACGTTGAAATAAGCGGTCGCGGTGTTGAGGATCAGAGTTTGTTGATCGGTCTGGTAAGTGACGTCCTGAATTCCGGCCGCTTTTTCCTGCAAGGTCAGCGCACGCCATTTCGACATATCGAAAATGGACTGGGTCAACTGCAGGGACGCACTGGTCGCGTTAGAGTTGATGCCGTTCGCGTCGCGATAGCCGTTGCTGTAGGTGTAATCTGCACCTAAACCCAACTGTGGCAGTAATGGACTGCGCGCTTCATTAATTTTTTCAAAGGCAGCATCACGATCGGCGGCAGACTTACGCAATTCCGGGTTACTAAGGCGTGCTTGCTGATAAACTTGCATCAGGTTCTCGGCCTGGCTCAACGTACTGAACCCAGAAAGGCTCAGGCCGATAAGAATGGGGAGCAATTTCTTCATTTGCATTCCTTGTGGTGAAGCAGTATTTAGCGCGATCAAACTGTAAAATTATTGCGGATTCTAGCAGAAGCCGCCACCGCAAAAGGTTGGCGTTACGTGCCATAGGGCATTAATGTGCCTCAATTTAACACATGACCGCTCAAACGGCAGTCAAACGTCGCTGAAATTCACATTTAATTCACTATTAGTGTCAGGACATTAACAATGCTTAAGCCAGACAACCTGCCCGTTACATTTGGCAAAAACGATGTAGAAATTATTGCACGAGAAACACTTTATCGCGGCTTTTTTTCATTAGATCTTTATAGATTTCGTCATCGTTTATTCAACGGGCAAATGAGTCATGAGGTACGGCGGGAAATTTTTGAGCGCGGTCACGCCGCAGTCTTGCTACCCTTTGACCCAGTACGCGATGAAGTTGTGCTGATTGAGCAGATTCGGATTGCCGCCTATGACACCAGCGAAACGCCCTGGTTATTGGAAATGGTTGCCGGGATGATCGAAGAAGGTGAAAGCGTAGAAGATGTCGCCCGTCGCGAAGCGATTGAAGAGGCGGGACTGATAGTCAAACGGATCAAACCGGTGTTAAGTTTCCTGGCAAGCCCGGGCGGTACCAGTGAGCGTTCGTCAATTATGGTGGGCGAAGTGGACGCCACGACCGCAAGCGGTATTCACGGTCTGGCTGATGAAAACGAAGATATTCGCGTTCATGTGGTAAGCCGGGAACAGGCATACCGGTGGGTAGAAGAGGGGAAAATCGACAACGCAGCGTCGGTCATCGCTTTGCAATGGCTGCAACTGCATCATCAAGCGTTAAAAAATGAGTGGGCATAAATGAAGCGTTACACACCTGACTTTCCTGAAATGATGCGCCTGTGCGAGATGAACTTTTCACAATTGCGCCGTTTGTTGCCGCGCAATGACGCACCCGGCGAAACTGTAAGCTATCAGGTGGCAAACGCACAATATCGGTTAACGATTGTGGAATCGACCCGATACACTACCCTGGTGACAATTGAACAGATTGCACCTGCAATCAGTTACTGGAGCCTTCCGTCAATGACGGTGCGTCTGTATCATGACGCGATGGTGGCTGAAGTGTGTTCAAGTCAGCAGATTTTTCGCTTTAAAGCGCGGTATGATTATCCTAATAAAAAGTTGCATCAACGCGACGAAAAGCATCAAATTAATCAGTTTTTAGCGGACTGGTTGCGATACTGTTTAGCACATGGAGCGATGGCGATTCCGGTTTATTAGCGTCGTGAAACCTAAGGACACCATTTGGAAAGCCTGTTAACCCTTCCTCTGGCTGGTGAGGCCAGAGTCAGGATTTTACAAATTACTGACACTCACCTGTTTGCACAAAAGCACGAAGCCCTGCTGGGGGTAAACACCTGGGAGAGCTATCAGGCGGTGCTGGAGGCGATTCGCCCACACCAGCACGAATTCGACCTGATTGTCGCGACAGGTGATTTGGCACAGGATCAATCCTCTGCGGCCTATCAGCACTTTGCAGAAGGCATCGCAAGCTTTCGTGCGCCCTGCGTCTGGCTGCCGGGTAACCATGATTTCCAGCCTGCGATGTACAGCGCATTACAGGATGCGGGTATCTCCCCGGCGAAGCGTGTGTTTATTGGTGAGCAATGGCAAATCCTGATGCTGGATAGCCAGGTGTTTGGCGTACCGCACGGCGAGTTGAGCGAGTTTCAGCTTGATTGGCTGGAACGTAAACTGGCCGATGCGCCAGAACGTCATACTTTGCTGCTGCTGCACCATCATCCGTTGCCTGCGGGTTGTAGCTGGCTTGACCAGCACAGTCTGCGTAACGCGGGTGAACTGGATAACGTGCTGGTGAAGTTTCCGCACGTCAAATATCTGTTGTGCGGACATATCCATCAGGAACTCGATCTCGACTGGAATGGTCGCCGCCTGCTGGCAACGCCGTCAACCTGTGTGCAGTTTAAACCACACTGTTCCAACTTTACGCTGGACACTATTGCCCCAGGCTGGCGTACGCTGGAACTCCATGCCGATGGCACCCTGACTACCGAAGTGCACCGCCTGGCGGACACTCGTTTCCAACCAGATACCGCTTCAGAAGGCTACTGATGTCAACGCTTCTTTATTTGCATGGATTCAACAGTTCGCCGCGTTCAGCGAAAGCGAGCTTGTTGAAAAACTGGCTGGCGGAGCATCACCCTGACGTTGAGATGATTATTCCGCAGTTGCCGCCGTATCCTTCCGATGCGGCAGAACTGCTGGAATCCATTGTGCTGGAACATGGTGGTGATTCTCTGGGTATCGTTGGTTCGTCACTTGGGGGTTATTACGCTACCTGGTTGTCGCAATGTTTTATGCTGCCAGCGGTAGTGGTAAACCCGGCTGTGCGCCCGTTTGAACTGCTGACGGACTATCTCGGTCAGAACGAGAACCCCTACACCGGGCAGCAATATGTGCTAGAGTCACGCCATATTTACGATCTCAAAGTCATGCAGATTGACCCACTGGAAGCACCGGATCTTATCTGGCTGCTGCAACAGACGGGAGATGAAGTGCTGGATTACCGCCAGGCGGTGGCGTACTACGCCTCCTGCCGCCAGACTGTAATAGAAGGCGGCAACCACGCATTCACGGGCTTCGAAGATTATTTCAACCCGATCGTCGATTTTCTTGGTCTGCACCATCTCTGACGATCAACTCGAATTGCTAACTTAAACCATGACGCAAACTTATAACGCTGATGCCATTGAGGTACTCACCGGGCTTGAGCCGGTTCGCCGCCGCCCGGGGATGTATACCGATACCACTCGCCCAAACCATTTGGGGCAAGAAGTTATTGATAACAGTGTCGATGAAGCACTGGCCGGTCACGCAAAACGCGTGGACGTTATTTTACATGCTGACCAGTCGCTGGAGGTCATTGACGATGGCCGTGGAATGCCGGTGGATATTCACCCGGAAGAAGGTGTTCCGGCGGTAGAATTGATCCTCTGCCGTCTGCACGCGGGTGGTAAGTTCTCCAATAAAAACTATCAGTTCTCCGGCGGCCTGCACGGCGTGGGGATTTCGGTGGTTAACGCCCTGTCAAAGCGCGTAGAAGTCAACGTGCGCCGCGATGGCCAGATTTATAACATCGCGTTTGAAAATGGCGAAAAAGTACAGGATTTGCAGGTTGTCGGCACTTGCGGTAAACGCAATACCGGCACCAGCGTACATTTCTGGCCGGATGAAACCTTCTTTGACAGCCCGCGTTTTTCTGTTTCGCGCCTTACGCATGTGCTGAAAGCCAAAGCGGTACTGTGCCCCGGCGTTGAGATCACTTTTAAAGATGAGATCAACAATACCGAACAACGCTGGTGCTATCAGGACGGTCTGAATGATTACCTCGCGGAAGCGGTAAATGGCTTGCCGACGCTGCCGGAAAAACCGTTTATCGGTAATTTTTCTGGCGATACCGAAGCGGTGGACTGGGCGCTCTTGTGGCTGCCGGAAGGTGGCGAACTGCTGACCGAAAGCTACGTCAACCTGATCCCAACGATGCAGGGCGGGACGCACGTTAACGGTCTGCGTCAGGGCCTGCTGGACGCGATGCGCGAGTTCTGTGAATACCGCAACATTCTGCCGCGCGGCGTGAAACTGTCAGCGGAAGATATCTGGGATCGCTGCGCATATGTGCTGTCAGTAAAAATGCAGGATCCGCAGTTTGCCGGGCAGACCAAAGAACGTCTCTCTTCGCGTCAATGTGCGGCATTCGTTTCTGGCGTGGTGAAAGATGCGTTCACCCTGTGGTTGAACCAGAACGTCCAGGCTGCTGAATTGCTGGCGGAGATGGCGATTTCCAGCGCCCAGCGTCGTATGCGTGCGGCGAAGAAAGTGGTACGTAAAAAGCTGACCAGTGGCCCGGCGTTGCCTGGCAAACTGGCTGACTGTACCGCGCAGGATCTCAATCGTACCGAACTGTTCCTCGTGGAAGGTGACTCCGCAGGTGGATCTGCCAAGCAGGCGCGCGATCGTGAATATCAGGCGATCATGCCGTTGAAAGGTAAGATCCTTAACACCTGGGAGGTCTCTTCTGATGAAGTGTTGGCCTCGCAGGAAGTGCATGATATTTCAGTGGCGATCGGTATTGATCCTGACAGCGCCGACCTTAGCCAGTTGCGTTATGGCAAGATCTGTATCCTGGCGGATGCGGACTCCGATGGCCTGCACATTGCTACGTTGCTTTGCGCACTGTTTGTAAAGCACTTCCGCACGCTGGTGAAACACGGCCACGTTTACGTTGCTCTGCCACCGCTCTACCGCATTGACCTCGGGAAAGAGGTTTATTACGCGCTGACGGAAGAAGAAAAAGAGGGCGTGCTTGAGCAGTTAAAACGCAAAAAAGGCAAGCCTAACGTCCAGCGTTTTAAAGGTCTGGGCGAAATGAATCCGATGCAATTGCGCGAAACCACGCTTGATCCGAATACTCGCCGTCTGGTGCAGTTAACCATTGATGATGAAGACGATCAGCGTACTGACGCGATGATGGACATGCTGCTGGCGAAGAAACGCTCGGAAGACCGCCGTAACTGGTTGCAAGAGAAAGGTGATATGGCGGAGATTGAGGTCTGATAATTCCCGCCAGGAGAATAAAATATAGCCCGGTAAACATACCGGGCTTTTTTTATCAAAATTCCATTTTCACCGTGAATTGCACTTCACGCGGATCGCCAATCTGATTACCCAGATTATTTGTGGCTATGGAAGAGGTGTAATACGTTTTATCAAACAGGTTTTTGACGTTTAATTGCAGAGTGACCGGATACTGCAATTTCATTTTATATGCGGCGAAGGCATCGGCAACGAAATAGCCCGGCAGATAGTAGTCAGCCCCATTGGTTGCTGAACGACGGCTTACGCCATGTCCGCCACCGCCAAACGTCAGCGTGTTATTGCCAGGCATATTATGAATGTCATAGGTCAGGAATAGCGAACCGGTATGACGAGGAACATTCGGCAATGGTTTTCCTGCATAATCAGGATCTTCCAGAACCTTAGCATCGGTATAGCCGTAGCTGGCAATAATATTAATATTTTCAGTTAATGCTCCCGCAAGGTCGACTTCTACCCCTCTTGAACGAACGCGGCCTGCCGTTTTGGCGATGGTTTCGTCACCAATACTTTCGGTATACAACACGTTGCGTTTATGGATATCAAACAGCGCAATATCTGCGGTTATACCATCGAACAGCTCGAATTTTGCCCCGACTTCGTAAGCATTAGATGATTCCGGGGGAAGATCGCCAATGTAGCTGGCAATTGACGATTGCGGCATAAATGTTTGCGAATAATTGGCAAATAAGGATACCGATGGCGTCAGTTTGTAGACCAACCCCAGTTTGGGAGTCCATTGCTCATCGCGGCTGTCAGTATTGACATTAAAAGGACGGCCTTTACCCGCATACTGCGTGTAATACTGATAGCGGATCCCGGCGACGGCAATCCAGTTATCGGTCAGATAGAGCGCGTCCTGAGCATAAGCTGAGTAGCTCTCCTGTTTGATCGTCTGATCACTGTCCGATGCCGAGACCGTTGTACATTTGCTGGTATTGCCATAAACAGGGTTGTAGATATTGAAATCTTTAGCGTTTTTACAGCGAATCATATCTGTGCGCAGAAGATCATAATATTCATATGACACCCCGCCCAGAATCTCATTATAGAATCCAGCGATATCGACATTCCCTTGCAGATCCGCACGAGTAGAATGCATGCGCTGAGTAGAGCCCTGAGTTGCATCAACACGCCGTGTCAGCGTTCCTGTTGTTGCATCATACGCGGTAACGCGAGCTTGATTATCGCTGTATTTATCCTGGCTGTAGCTGTAATCAAAGCGCGCAGTCCACTGGCTATTGAGATGATATTCTGCGTTGAGTTGCGCCAGATCGGACTGACCATCTGTAATATTAAACGGTTCGTCGAAACGTATTTTTCGATCAACGTTTACGGGCTGTTTCGTCGTAAGATCGAAAATTGTTCCGCGATCGAATGGCGTTTTATAGTCCCGATGTGAATAGAGCATGGTTACTGTTGCATTATCACCAAACCAGGTGAGTGATGGGGCAATAAATGTACTGCGCTCTTTACCGAAGTTCCGCCAGTAGTCTTCATCCTGCACTTCCCCCGTCAGGCGGTAGGCCAGTTGAGTGCCTTCAATGGGACCTGTGATATCAAGTTGCCCTGTACCACCACCAAAACTGGAGGACGTGGCAGAGACAGAACCATGGAACGTTTTTTCCGGGCGCTTTGTCACGACGTTAATCAGCCCACCAGGATCGAGAATGCCATACAGCGTGGAGGCCGGGCCTTTTAGCACTTCCACACGTTCTGTTGCGGCGTTGAAACTGCGAGGAAGTACGGTTCGCAGGCCGTTGGTCATGATGGAGCCATCCCGGTTTGCACCAAACCCACGACGTACAAAAGCGTCCTGAGTCCCGCCTAATGTATTGGTTTGCACCACGTTACTGACGTTATAAAGCGCCTCATCCAGCGTCGTCGCATGCTGATTTTCCAGAACTTGATCGCTAACCGTATTGACCACCTGCGGAATATCCAGCATCGGCATATCGGTTAATGTCGCCGTGGAGGTGCTCAGAGGCTGATAACCGTCGGTCGCCTCAGTTGCGGTATTCGCATCCGCGGTAACCGTGATGGTTTCGCCATCTTTGGTCGTTACAGTGTCTGTTGCATGAATCATCGGTGCCGCAAAGAGCAGTGAAAAGAGCGCCCGACCTTTGACTCCTGAGAATGAAGGTGTGAACTTAGCCATTTAGTCTTTTATCCCAAAAACTCGCGGATTGTCGCGAGTGAAAATTGTTTCTTGTTGCTCACTAAGCACTATCCGTTTGTTATTTCGCCATCGGATATGTAATTGAGAATCATTCAATCATGCAATAATGTAGTAGTAAATGAGAAATAACGAAAAAATGCTACAGGTGTTTTCACGATGATTTAATGCAGGTTGATTGTTTTTAACTCATTAATATTTAATGTTTTAATTTTTATTTTCAAAAAGATTTTACCTGTTATTTACCTTGTTTTTGTGTGGCTTTTAACTTCTTGACTACTACATTTTGTGGCGTCAAACTCTCAAAGGAGAATGAGTTTTATTTTTGTTTGTCTTTGATTAAGTTGGCGTACACGTGGCACATAACGCAAAAGGGCAGGGGCTGATCCTCGACAATGTTTCTGCCGGGTATCACAAGAACATCATTGTTGATGGTGTTTCTTTCTCCGTTCCCACAGAGAAAATGACCGTTCTGGTTGGGGCAAACGGCTGTGGAAAGTCGACGTTGCTCAGTACCATTGCGCGTATATTGCAACCCATGGGCGGCTCGATATTGCTTGATGGCAAAGCGATTCACGAGCAACCAACGAAAGCGTTATCCCGCAGACTTGGGATCTTACCGCAGTCGCCATTATTGCCGGAGGGCTTAACCGTTTACGAACTGGTGTCGCGCGGGCGCTTTCCCTGGCAGAATTTTATACGTCAATGGAGCGACGCTGACGAGCAGGCGGTAGAAGAGGCCCTGAAATTAACCGGTACGCAGGAGTTTGCGCATTTACCTGTTGAAAAACTCTCTGGTGGGCAGCGCCAGCGGTGCTGGATTGCGATGGTGTTGGCGCAAAAGACGCCTTATATCCTGCTGGATGAACCAACAACCTGGCTTGATTTACGTTATCAGGTTGAAATTCTTGAGTTATTACATGACTTAACGCGTCATCACGGGCGTACAGTCGTCGTGGTGTTGCATGATCTGAATTTTGCCGTCAATTATGGCGATACGCTGATATTTTTACGCCAGGGGAAAGTGGTGCGTGTGTTGAATGAGGGGGAGCATTGCACGCCTGAGCTGGTGAAAGCTGTCTTTGACGTTGATGTTCACGCATCAATAAATCCTCTGACGGGAAAACCGTTTTTCATGCCGTTTCGTGGTGTAGAAAAAGTATGATGCGCACGGGGCTGGTTACTGTTTTTTTCCTCACCTTACTGCTGGTGGGATGCGTTGTATATCCTGGGATTGGTGCCCGATTTATTGCACCACAAACGGTGTTGCAGGCATTTTTCCATTTTGAACCGCAAAACTTCGATCACAACGTGATTATAAGACTCCGTTTGCCGCGTTTGGCGGCAGCATTGCTTACTGGTGCTTCTCTTGGTGTTGCTGGTGCTTTGTTGCAGGCTGTCATTCGTAACCCATTGGGGGAGCCACATATTTTAGGCTTAAATGCCGGAGCCGCCCTGGCTGTCGTTGCTGCCAGTGCACTAGGACTGGCATTTCCTGTTGGGCGTCCATTGCTGGCATCAGCGGGAGGCGCGGTACTGTTCCTGCTGATATTGCTGCTCTCTTCCGCAGGACGTTCAGGGTTAACGCCAATGAAAGTTACCTTATGCGGCGTGGCGCTATCGGCGTTCGTTTCCTCAATAACGGCTGCAATCCTGATTCTTGACGAACAAACGTTGTTGGCGATGCGGACATGGTTAGCGGGTGATTTAGCGGGGTTGGATTGGGCGACGCTTGGTACGTCCGCCTGGTTTTCTCTGGGGGGATTTGTATTAGCTCTTTATCTTGCGCCCTCTCTTAACATGTTGGCACTGGGCGATCGCATGGCGCAGGGCCTGGGCGTCTCGGTACTACGCACGCGAACATTCACTCTGATTGCGATCGCGTTGCTTTGTGGCGCGGCCGTATCGATTGCTGGCCCGATTGGTTTTGTCGGCTTGCTCGTACCGCAGATTGTCCGGCGTCTGGTATCAACGGATCTGCGCGTTCTGCTACCTCTTTCAGCTTGTGTCGGTGCCTTACTGCTATTACTGGCAGATATTATTGCCAGGACGCTTTTCACGCCCCATGAGCTGGCGACAGGTGTCATGACGGCATTAGTTGGTGCACCTGTTTTTGTCATTATGGCGACGAGGATGTTCAAATGAGCCGGATAATGAACGTTGGGTTACGCCCGCTACGTGTTGGTGAGTTTTCGACACTGGTACGCCCTAAAAATCTGGTGTTGCTTGGTGGACTGTCTCTGTTTGCTGTTGGAATACTGATATTCGGTCTGATGCATGGTTCTTTTTCTGTCCCGGCATCGGAAGTCGGACGAGCGTTGTTCTCTCCAGAAAATGTGAACACAGACACACGTTATATTGTGCAGGATATTCGCTTGCCGAGAGTCATCATGGCGTTGCTATGCGGAGCCATGTTAGGTATGGCGGGAGCCGCAATGCAGTCTATTGCTCGTAACAGCCTTGCTGATCCCGGTCTTATCGGGGTCAAGGAAGGATGTAGCGTGGCAGTGCTGTGGCTGATTTTCCAGTTTCCAATGCTGGGGATGTTCTGGCGTCCAGTGGCTGGCCTCGCTGGCGGCTTATTCGTTGCGTTAGTGGTGATTTTCTGTGCACGCGATATTTCCCGCCCGCGATTTGTTTTGATCGGCATTGGCGTTTCCTGGTTTTTCGCCGCGGGGATCGGTGTATTTATGACCACAGCAGATGTTCGTGACGTACAAACTGCATTGATGTGGTTATCGGGAAGCCTACATGCAGCCAACTGGATGTTAGTCGGTATTTCAGCCTGTTGGATGTTGCCAGCCGCTCTTTTATTGCTGTTCACAGCCCGGACTGCGGATATCGCTCTGCTTGGTCATCAGGTTGCAACCGGATTAGGCGTGAACAGTTCTCGTCTGGCGTTGTTGCGTGTAGCCGCGCCAATAATCCTGACAGCCGTCTGCGTTTCTTGTGTTGGCAACATCGGCTTTGTCGGGCTGATAGCACCTCATATATCACGTTTTATTCTGCGTGGTGGACAGACGACATTACTGCTGGGGAGCGCCGTATCGGGGGCGTTGTTAGTCATTCTGGCGGATAGCATTGGTCGTTTGGCTTTTTTGCCTTTGCAACTCCCTGCAGGAATCGTTATCTCACTGATTGGTGGACCATTCTTTCTGCTACTTCTCTGGCAACGCAGGAACAGTTTTTAACGGGAGTTATATGCGTTTATTTTTTTCTCTGCTGATACTGTTGTCATTTTTTGCTCGTGCAACAGAGCCTGTTCAGGTGTTTACCGATGATTTAGGGCGCAAAGTCACAGTGCCTGCACATCCAAAGAGAATCGTTTCTTTACACGATCTTGATATCACCATTCCTCTGATTGAACTCGGTGTACCTCCTGTCGCCAGCCACGGGCGTACACGGCCTGACGGTAGCCATTTCATTCGATCAGGTGCGTTACTGACAGGTGTTGATTTCGATAATTCATCGATCGCCTTCATTGGAACAGCCGATATTGATATTGAAGCGATTGTGGCGGCAAAGCCGGACCTGATCATCACAGAACCGACCCGTAATACGCCCATTGAACAACTGGAGAAAATTGCGCCCACGGTGAGCATTGATCATCTCAAAGGGGGCGCGCCAGAAATCTACCGCAAGTTGGCCGAACTTACAGGAACACAGGCGCGGCTGGCGATACTTGAACGCCGCTATCAGGCGCAAATCAATGCGCTGAAGGCGACGCTGGACAGTCAAAAAATAACGGTATCGGTGATTCAGGCAAATCAGGGAAAAATTAATGTGATGCATAGCTATCATTCGCTGGGGCGGGTATTACGCGATGCTGGTTTTCGCTTTCCGCCGCTGATTGAGAGCATTCCTGAAGGTGGGCGAATGGATGTGAGCGCGGAGCGTTTGCCTGAACTGGATGCCGATTTTGTTTTTGCAACCTGGCGCGGTGATTCTGGTGGTAAACCTCAGGACGAGCTGGCAGCAATGGAAAAAGTCATGCCGGGATGGTGTCAGTTTCTGACAGCCTGTCGTTCCGGACGTTATGTGTTGATTTCGCGTGAAGAGGCGATTTCTAACTCCTTTGCATCTCTGGGATTGATGGCTGCGCAGATACAATCACAAATTGCGGGGCGACCTTTACCGGAGGCCAAATGATCCAGAAAGACAAAACGCGGGTTGATATTTTTGGGGAGCGTTTTCGTACTCGTGCGAGTCAGTTAACGCCAGGGTTAAGAACCGTCGCCAGCTACATTAATGAGCACCGTGAAGTGGTCCTCGAGCAAACGGCGATGGAAATTGCGGCCACGTTAAACACTTCCGATGCCACAGTAATTCGGGCTATACAGGCTCTGGGGTTTGCCGGGCTGCGCGATCTGAAACGTACTCTGGAACAGTGGCTTGGCCCAGCCCTTAGCTCCAGCGAAAAGATGTCTACGACGGTGAGTAACTTGACGAGCGATGTTAACACCGCAATCGACTTTGTTCTTGAAGGGCATCTGTATACCTGCAATGTCCTGTCAGAGCCTGAAAACCGCCACTCGCTTGCGCAAGCGGTAGCCTTGTTGGTGCAGGCGCGGCAAGTTGCTATTTTTGGCATTGGCGCTTCGGGTATTCTGGCGGATTATACCGCGCGGCTATTCAACCGCATTGGCTTGCCCGCCACGGCGCTAAACCGTACGGGTATTGGCCTTGCCGAGCAATTGATCGCGCTTCAGCGTGGCGATGTGCTGATCATGATGGCGCAAAAATCTGCACACCGGGAAGGGCTGACAACGCTGCGTGAAGCGAAACGGCTAGGGATCCCGGTTATTTTGCTGACAAACGCTCTGGATTCGCGTTTTAGTAAAGACGCCAGTATCGTCATCCACGTTCCGCGCGGGGATGAAAAGGGGAAAACGCCGCTACATGGTACGGTATTGTTGTGCCTGGAAATGATTGTCTGGTCGGTGGCCTCAGCGGTGCCGCAGCGTGCGGTTAAAACCATTAAGCGAATTAACGATTTCCATCGGGGTTTGAAAACGGGAAGAAAGAATGGCTAATCAGGCCTGAGACCGGTAACAACACCGGCCTCTTTTCAGGAACATCAAAGTCCCGGCTGCAGGATACGAATATTCATCTCCAGCACATCGCCTTTTACGGCTTCGCTATATGCTTTCATGTGCGGGGTTTGCAGATGCGCTTCAAGGTGCGCGATGCTTTCCCACTGCTCAATCATCACAATAGAGTCCGGCGCCATAGACTGGAAACTCACGCCAGCAGCGCAATCCACCATTGGCGCGTAGCCGTGGCAACCTTCTTCCTTCAGAACTGTTGGAACGATTTTAGCAAACTGATCCAATACCGCCTGACGGTGATGTTGGCCAGGGCGAGTACGGATTTCTGCGATTACTGTAATCATGGTTAACTCCTTCTAAAGCCAGAGCTCTAGTTAACCAAAAATTTCCACAAGATGCTTGCGATATTCTTCAGTATAGCGGGGAACATCAGGCATTTTTATCACGTCATTAGCGATAAATGTCGGCAGCGGTTCCATGCCGAGGAATTGGTTTGCTTTATGGAACGGTAGATACACACCGTCAACGCCAACGCCGTGGAAGAACTGATCTTTTTCGGTGAAGGCTTCCATTGGGGCGTTCCAGGTCAGCGAGAGCATATATTTTTTACCCTGTACCAGACCGCCAGAACCGTATTTTTTCGACGGATCTTTGCGGGTACGACCATCGCTGGCATACAGCGTGCCGTGACCTTCGGTGAACACATCATCAATGTATTTTTTCACCGTCCACGGTGCGCCCATCCACCAGCCAGGCATCTGCCAGATCACCACATCAGCCCAGAGAAAGTTTTGTACTTCGGCTTTGACATCGTAGTCGCTCTCAACGCGAACGATGCGGACATCATGCCCGAGGTCGCGCAGCGTGCCATCCGCGACTTCGGTCAGGGTGTCGTTCAGTTGACCATTAGAGTGGGCGAATTTTTTCGCACCGTTGATAATCAGAATATTGCTCATTTTTTATCCTCAAGGAGAGACGTTTACCGACAATAGTACGTCACAGAGCGGTGCGGTGAAATTAGCAAAATGTGCAAAGTCTTTTGCGAATTTTGCAAAAGTCTCACCACTACCAGCTCACTTTCGCCTCAAATCCACCTTGTTTCGCATTCCCAAACACAACATTCATGCCATGCAATTTTGCGATCCGCTGGACAATCGACAACCCCAGTCCGCTACCGGTTGCGGTTTGTCCAGGTGGGCGGTAGAAACGTTCGCCAATTCGCGCCAGCGCCTCTGGCGTCACGCCGGGGCCGTTGTCTCTTACGGTGAAATTATCTGCATTCAGAGTGACATCTACTACGCTGCCCTGTGGACTGTAGCGTACTGCGTTATCCAGCAGATTTCGTACCAGTAGGCTTAGCAATAGCGGTTGTCCGGTGCGTTTGATTCCGTGGGCATTGAGCGTCAGCCGTACGTCAATTTTTGCCTGCTGCGCCGTGTGGTAGATATCCATCACCGCCGATTGCAGGAGATCTTCAAGTGGGATCTCCGCGACGTCCTGAAGGTTATCCAGCGAGTCGAGCCGCGATAGTGTGAGCAGTTGATCAACCAGACGGGTGGCGCGATCGATCCCCGAATGTAATTGCGTCAGTGCTTTTTTCCGTGCCTGCGGATCATCGTCAGAGAGTTGCGCAACTTCGGTTTGAACTTTCAGCGCCGTTAATGGGCTACGCAGTTCGTGAGCGGCGTCAGAGGTAAAGCGCCGTTCACGCACCATCATCGCATGTGTACGGTCGAACAGTTGATTCAGCGACTCGACTAGCGGACGCACTTCGCTGGGTACGCCCGCGGCGTTGAGTGGTTTTTCCGAGTCGGGATCGCGCATACGTAGCGCCAGCGCTAGTTTGTTCAGTGGCGAGAGCTCACGACCCAGTAACACCATCATGAAGATTAACATGATGGGTAGCGCAACAAGCCAGGGGATGAGCTGGCCGGTGACGATTGCCAGCGCCATGTCTTCACGGTATTCCCATTCCTGGCCGACAACGATGCGATATTTACCATCAGGTGATGTCATCCAGATAAAGCGCCATTGATCTTTATCACCCACCAGTTGCCCGTCAGCAAAACCTTCACGCTGATAGCTATAGGGAATATCTTCTCCATTATCGCCATCGTTAAGAACCATTCTGCCGTCGCGGGTAAAAATGGCAAATGTCAGGGCATCGTCATCCACATGGCCGTGTTTGAATTTATCCGGCGTTCTTGCCATACGATCTGCCGCATTAATTTCGTTAAGATCGAGCGTACTTAATCGTTTGGCAAACAGCATTAACTGGGTATCGAACAACTCATCGACATTATCAATCGTTTGTTTCCAGGCTACAAAGCTGGAGACAACCCAGGTCAGCGAGGCCAGAATCAAAAAGATCAGCGTCAGCCTGACTCGCAGACTAAGTCGTTGGGTAAATTTCATTTCTCACCTAATGTGTAGCCAATACCGTGAACGGTGCGAATAAAGTCACTGCCGAGTTTGCGTCGCAGATGATGCACATGTACTTCGACGGCATTGCTGGTGACCTCTTCGTCCCAGGTATACAGTTTTTCTTCAATCAGTTTGCGTGGTAGAACACGACCAGCGTTACGCATCAGTAATTCCAGCAGGGCAAATTCTTTTGGCTTGAGTGTTAAGGATTCACCTGCCAGGGTGGCGATCCGTTTGCCCGGGTCGAGCATGACGTTGCCGTGATGTAGCTCGTTGCTGGCATGGCCGTTGGTTCGGCGCATCAGCGCTTCCAGCCTGGCGGCCACTTCTATCAATGCAAAAGGTTTACACAGATAATCGTCGGCCCCCAGACGCAAACCTTCCACGCGTTCCGCCAGTGCGTCGCGCGCGGTCAGGATCAGTACCGGCTCACGCTGACCTTTATCCCGCCACTCGCGCAAAATATCGCGGCCATCCATTCCCGGTAAGGTGAGATCAAGGATCACCGCGTCATAAGGTGCGCTATAAAGCGCCTCTTTTCCCTGACGACCTTCCGTAAACCAGTCAACACTAAAGCCCATCTTACTAAGACCTGTTTTGATGCCGTCACCAATCAGCATGTCATCTTCTATCAGTAAAATTCGCATCTTTTCATCCCTGCGATAGCTGTATTCGTTGTCAGTAAACCGTGTTGTAACGCGCTCTGTACAGTACTAAATTTTCTTTTTTTTCCTTAAGAAGTTGTTAAGGACTATCTTGTTTAATGCCTGGAAACAGACATCAAAGGGAGTAACAAACATGAAAAAATTCGCAGCAGTAATTGCAGTAATGGCCCTGTGTAGCGCACCGGTTATGGCAGCAGAGCAGGGGGGCTTTTCTGGCCCATCGGCAACACGAAGTCAAACTGGAGGATTCCAGGGGCCGAACGGCAGCGTAACTAACGTAGAAAACGCGAAATCTTTGCGTGACGACACCTGGGTAACTCTGCGTGGCAATATCGTTGAGCGCATCTCTGACGATCTGTATGTGTTCAAAGATGCCAGCGGCACCATCAATGTCGATATCGACCACAAACGCTGGAACGGCGTGACAGTTACGCCGAAAGATACGGTTGAGATTCAGGGGGAAGTGGATAAAGACTGGAACTCTGTTGAGATTGACGTGAAACAGATCAGTAAAGTCAATCCGTAATTGTTACTGCTCCCGGGACGCGTTCCCGGGAATAATTTCGCAGGGAGCAACATGAAAAACTGTGCACTGGACGTAAATATTATCGATTTCCCATCAACCCGCGTGGCGATGTTGCCGCATCGCTGTAGCCCTGAGTTGCTCAACTACAGCGTGGCGAAATTTATCATGTGGCGCAAAGACACGGGGTTATCTCCCGTTAACCAAAGCCAGACTTTTGGCGTCGCCTGGGACGATCCTGCCACCACTGCGCCAGACGCGTTTCGCTTTGATATTTGCGGCAGCGTTAACGAGCCTGTTCCGGAGAATCGTTATGGTGTGAGTAATGGCGAACTCACCGCAGGGCGTTATGCGGTTGCCCGTCATTCTGGCGACCTGGATAACATATCTCACACTATCCGGGCCATCATTCGCCGTTGGCTTCCTGATAGCGGCGAGAAAATGCGTAACGCACCGATATTGTTTCACTACACCAACCTGGCCGAAGGGATGTCAGAGAAGCGGCTGGAAACGGATATTTATGTGCCGTTAATGTGAAGGGGGATCTTTTCCGGAGTGTGAGCCAAATCACTCGCGATAAGTTTGAGCTAACAATGCCACTGGCGTATTGTTGTCAGGCTTATAATTTCTCCGGTAAGGAATACCATGTATACGCGAAATTTATTATGGCTGGTCAGCCTGGTAAGTGCGGCTCCTCTCTATGCTGCTGACGTTCCCGCCAACACACCGCTCGCCCCGCAACAGCTCTTTCGTTACAACAATCATAGCGACCCCGGCACGCTTGACCCGCAAAAGGTTGAGGAGAATACCGCCGCGCAGATTGTGCTGGATCTGTTTGAAGGTCTGGTATGGATGGACGGCGAAGGTAAAGTGCAACCTGCCCAGGCTGAATCCTGGGAAGTGTCAGATGGCGGCAAACACTATATTTTCCATTTACGCAACGGCTTACAGTGGTCTGATGGTCAGCCTCTGACAGCGCAGGATTTTGTCCTCGGCTGGCAGCGCGCGGTTGACCCCAAAACGGCAAGCCCTTTTGCTGGCTATCTGGCGCAGGCGCATATTAAAAATGCAGCGGCTATCGCGGCGGGAAAATCGGATGTCTCATCGTTAGGCGTGAAAGCGACGGATGACCGCACTTTTGAAGTCACGCTTGAGCAGCCCGTACCGTGGTTTACGACAATGCTAGCCTGGCCGACGCTGTTTCCGGTTCCGCATCATATGATTGCGAAGTATGGCGATAGCTGGAGTAAGCCAGAGCATATGGTTTACAACGGTGCTTTTGTGCTTGATAAATGGGTGGTTAACGAAAAGATTACCGCACGCAAAAATCCAAAGTACCGCGATGCACAACATACGGTATTGCAGCAGGTTGAGTATCTGGCACTGGATAATTCAGTCACCGGCTATAACCGCTATCGTGCGGGTGAAGTCGATCTCACCTGGGTTCCGGCACAACAAATTCCTGCTATTGAAAAATCACTGCCTGGTGAGTTGCAAATTATCCCGCGTCTGAACAGTGAATATTACAATTTCAATATCCAGAAACCACCGTTTGACGATGTTCGTGTCCGGCGGGCGCTATATCTGACGGTCGACAGGCCGTTAATTGCGCAAAAGATACTCGGGTTGCGAACGCCTGCAACCACGTTGACGCCGCCAGAGGTAGAAGGCTTTAACGCGACGACGTTTGATGAACTGCAAAAGCCGATGAGTGAGCGCGTGGCGACGGCAAAAGCCTTGCTCAAACAAGCGGGGTACGATGCTTCTCATCCGCTACGCTTTGAACTGTTCTACAACAAGTATGATTTGCATGAAAAAACGGCAATTTCGTTGTCTTCCGAATGGAAAAAATGGCTTGGTGCACAGGTGACGCTGCGCACGATGGAGTGGAAAACCTATCTTGATACCCGGCGAGCCGGTGATTTCATGCTATCGCGGCAGTCGTGGGATGCGACGTACAATGATGCTTCCACTTTCCTGAACACGCTCAAAAGCGATAGTGAAGAGAATGTCGGTCACTGGAAAAATGCGCAGTATGACGCGTTGCTAAATCAGGCGGCGCAGACCACTGACGCGACAAAGCGTAATGCGTTGTATCAGCAGGCAGAGATGATCATTAATCAGCAGGCACCGCTCATTCCCATCTACTATCAGCCGCTGATCAAATTGCTTAAACCTTACGTTGGCGGTTTCCCGCTGCATAATCCCCAGGATTATGTCTACAGCAAAGAGTTGTATATCAAGGCACATTGATGCCTTTATCGCCGTCGGAGCACGTCCGGCGGCGCTATTCACGCTGATCTCCTGTGACTCGACGCGACAGATAATGTAGTATCTCCGGCAATATTGCCCCTTTGAAGGCTGGCGAATAAGTTGAGGAATCAGAATTAATGAGCGATATGGCAGAGCGCCTTGCGCTACATGAATTTACGGAAAACGCCTACTTAAACTACTCCATGTACGTCATCATGGATCGTGCGTTGCCGTTTATTGGTGATGGTCTGAAACCCGTTCAGCGCCGCATTGTGTATGCGATGTCTGAGCTGGGTCTGAATGCTACCGCCAAATTTAAAAAGTCGGCCCGTACCGTCGGTGACGTACTGGGTAAGTACCATCCGCACGGCGACAGCGCCTGCTATGAAGCGATGGTTCTGATGGCGCAGCCGTTTTCTTACCGTTATCCGCTGGTTGATGGTCAGGGGAACTGGGGCGCGCCGGACGATCCGAAATCGTTCGCGGCAATGCGTTACACCGAATCCCGTCTGTCGAAATATTCCGAGCTGTTATTGAGCGAGCTGGGGCAAGGGACGGCGGATTGGGTGCCAAATTTCGACGGCACCTTGCAGGAGCCGAAAATGCTGCCTGCCCGCCTGCCGAATATTTTGCTTAACGGCACCACCGGTATTGCTGTCGGGATGGCAACGGACATTCCGCCACATAACCTGCGCGAAGTCGCACAGGCAGCAATCGCCTTAATCGACCAGCCGAAAACCACGCTCGATCAGTTACTGGATATTGTGCAGGGGCCGGATTACCCGACCGAAGCGGAAATCATCACCTCCCGGGCGGAGATCCGCAAAATCTACGAAAATGGTCGTGGTTCTGTGCGTATGCGCGCAGTGTGGAAGAAAGAAGATGGCGCGGTGGTCATCAGTGCCTTACCGCATCAGGTTTCTGGTGCGCGCGTACTGGAGCAAATTGCTGCGCAAATGCGTAACAAAAAGCTGCCAATGGTTGACGATCTACGCGATGAATCCGACCACGAGAACCCGACCCGTCTGGTGATTGTGCCGCGCTCTAATCGCGTGGATATGGATCAGGTGATGAATCACCTCTTCGCCACCACCGATCTGGAAAAGAGCTATCGCATTAACCTTAATATGATCGGTCTGGATGGGCGTCCGGCGGTGAAAAACCTGCTGGAAATCCTCTCCGAATGGCTGGTATTCCGTCGCGATACCGTGCGCCGCCGTTTGAACTATCGTCTGGAGAAAGTCCTCAAGCGCCTGCATATCCTGGAAGGTTTGCTGGTGGCGTTTCTCAATATCGACGAAGTGATTGAGATCATTCGTAATGAAGATGAACCGAAACCGGCGCTGATGTCGCGTTTTGGCCTCACGGAAACCCAGGCGGAAGCGATCCTCGAATTGAAACTGCGTCATCTCGCCAAACTGGAAGAGATGAAGATTCGCGGTGAGCAGAACGAGCTGGAAAAAGAGCGTGACCAGTTGCAGGGCATTCTGGCTTCCGAGCGCAAGATGAATAATCTGCTGAAGAAAGAGTTGCAGGCCGATGCGCAAGCATATGGTGACGATCGCCGTTCACCGTTGCAGGAACGCGAAGAAGCGAAAGCAATGAGTGAGCACGACATGCTGCCGTCTGAACCCGTTACCATCGTGCTGTCGCAGATGGGCTGGGTGCGTAGCGCTAAAGGCCACGACATTGACGCCCCAGGTTTGAACTACAAAGCGGGTGACAGCTTTAAAGCTGCGGTGAAAGGCAAGAGCAACCAGCCAGTGGTGTTTGTTGATTCTACCGGACGCAGCTATGCCATCGACCCAATTACGCTGCCGTCGGCGCGTGGTCAGGGCGAACCGCTTACTGGCAAACTGACGTTGCCGCCAGGTGCTACCGTTGACCATATGCTGATGGAAAGCGACGATCAGAAACTGTTGATGGCTTCCGATGCGGGTTACGGTTTTGTCTGCACCTTTAACGATCTGGTGGCGCGTAATCGTGCGGGTAAAGCATTGATCACCTTACCGGAAAATGCGCATGTCATGCCGCCGGTAGTCATTGAAGATGCTTCTGATATGTTGCTGGCAATCACTCAGGCAGGCCGCATGTTGATGTTCCCGGTAAGCGAGCTTCCGCAACTGTCGAAGGGTAAAGGCAACAAGATCATCAACATTCCGTCGGCAGAAGCCGCGCGGGGCGAGGATGGTTTGGCACACCTGTATGTACTGCCGCCGCAAAGTACCCTGACCATTCATGTCGGGAAACGCAAAATCAAACTGCGCCCGGAAGAATTGCTGAAAGTTACCGGTGAGCGTGGCCGTCGCGGCACCTTGATGCGTGGTTTGCAGCGTATCGACCGTGTCGAGATTGATTCGCCTCTCCGCGCCAGCAGCAGCGATAGCGAAGAGTAATATGCCGGAGGGGGCTTTCTCCCGTTTGCAAGGACTGCCGGATGGAACGTTAAGTCGTCATCCGGCAGCGTAATCAGCCCCAGGAAACGATAAAAATTCCCTTGAAACCGTTGTTTATTCATGCGTTGCGATTAACAATACGCTTTTCCAGAGAGCGGCTTTTAACAATGCCCTAACCTGATTTCAGGTGACGTACAATGCCAGTCTCTCAGATCTTCAGAGGGTGTTATGCTATATATCTTTCGTCTTATTATTACCGTGATTTACAGCTTGTTAGTCTGTGTTTTCGGCTCCATTTACTGTCTGTTCAGCCCGAGAAATCCGAAGCATGTGGCCACCTTTGGGCATATGTTTGGTCGTCTTGCGCCGCTGTTCGGCCTTAAAGTTGAGTGTCGCAAACCCGCTGATGCTGAAAGTTATGGTAATGCTATCTATATCGCTAACCACCAGAACAACTATGACATGGTGACGGCATCGAATATCGTGCAGCCACCGACAGTCACTGTGGGTAAAAAGAGTTTGCTGTGGATCCCCTTTTTTGGTCAGTTGTACTGGTTAACTGGCAACTTATTGATCGACAGAAACAATCGTACTAAAGCGCACGGCACTATCGCGGAAGTGGTGAATCACTTCAAAAAACGCCGTATTTCCATCTGGATGTTCCCGGAAGGAACGCGCAGCCGTGGTCGTGGCCTGCTGCCGTTTAAAACAGGGGCATTTCATGCGGCGATTGCGGCAGGCGTCCCCATTATTCCCGTGTGTGTTTCCACAACTTCGAATAAGATTAATCTTAACCGACTGAATAATGGTTTAGTGATCGTAGAAATGCTGCCGCCAATTGACGTCAGTCAATATGGTAAAGATCAGGTTCGCGAGCTGGCTGCCCATTGTCGTTCGATAATGGAACAAAAAATAGCCGAGCTCGATAAAGAAGTCGCAGAGCGCGAAGCCGCCGGAAAAGTTTAAGTCGGCAGTCTGTTTTTGCGGGAATGTTTTCCTGCACGGTATTACTTTAGCCAGTTTTACATGGAGCAAATATGTCACTCAGTCGGCGTCAGTTCATTCAGGCATCGGGGATTGCACTGTGTGCAGGAGCAGTCCCCCTGAAGGCAAGCGCAGCCGGGCAACAGCAACCGCTGCCCGTTCCGCCGCTGCTTGAATCTCGCCGTGGGCAACCGCTGTTTATGACAGTACAACGTGCGCACTGGTCATTTACGCCAGGAACGCGCGCGTCGGTTTGGGGTATCAATGGTCGCTACCTTGGGCCGACTATCCGCGTCTGGAAGGGCGATGATGTTAAGCTGATTTACAGCAACCGACTGACAGAAAATGTCTCAATGACAGTCGCCGGGCTACAGGTGCCAGGCCCGCTGATGGGGGGGCCTGCACGCATGATGTCGCCAAATGCTGACTGGGCACCTGTGCTGCCAATTCGTCAGAGCGCCGCGACCCTGTGGTATCACGCCAACACACCGAACCGCACGGCACAGCAGGTTTATAACGGCCTTGCCGGGATGTGGCTGGTGGAAGATGAAGTCAGCAAGTCGCTGCCAATCCCTAATCATTATGGAGTGGATGATTTTCCGGTCATTATCCAGGATAAACGGCTGGATAACTTTGGCACGCCGGAATACAACGAGCCGGGAAGCGGCGGTTTTGTTGGCGATACGCTACTGGTCAATGGCGTACAAAGCCCGTATGTTGAAGTTTCGCGCGGTTGGGTGCGCCTGCGTTTATTGAACGCGTCGAACTCCCGTCGTTATCAATTACAGATGAGTGACGGACGTCCGTTGCACGTGATTTCTGGCGACCAGGGGTTCCTGCCTGCACCCGTGTCGGTGAAACAGCTTTCGCTGGCACCGGGCGAGCGTCGTGAGATTCTGGTGGATATGAGCAACGGTGATGAAGTGTCGATCACCTGTGGTGAAGCGGCGAGCATTGTTGATCGTATTCGTGGCTTCTTTGAGCCATCCAGCATTCTGGTTTCCACGCTGGTGCTGACGCTGCGCCCGACCGGTCTTCTGCCGCTGGTGACAGACAGCCTGCCGATGTGTTTGTTACCGACCGAAATAATGGCCGGCTCTCCGATTCGCAGCCGTGATATTAGCCTGGGTGACGATCCTGGCATCAACGGGCAGTTGTGGGATGTCAATCGTATTGATGTCACCGCGCAGCAAGGTACGTGGGAACGCTGGACGGTGCGGGCAGATGAGCCGCAATCATTCCATATTGAAGGCGTGATGTTCCAGATCCGTAACGTGAACGGTGCGATGCCATTCCCGGAAGACAGAGGCTGGAAAGACACCGTATGGGTTGATGGGCAAGTGGAACTGCTTGTCTATTTCGGTCAGCCTTCCTGGGCGCACTTCCCGTTCTACTTTAATAGCCAGACGCTGGAAATGGCGGATCGCGGTTCCATCGGGCAACTGTTGGTTAATCCGGTGCCTTAATCTCCATACTCGCCCGAGGAGGGCGAGTATGGAATACCTTTCGATTTCTCTTTCGTTCCGGCTTATAATCCCCGGCCTTTGATTATTTTTTTACCATTTCTGGAAGCAAAATGAGCTCTATCTCCCTGATCCAACCGGATCGCGACCTGTTCTCCTGGCCGCAGTACTGGGCCGCCTGTTTTGGACCGGCACCGTTTTTGCCGATGTCTCGTGAAGAGATGGATCAACTTGGCTGGGATAGCTGCGACATCATTTTGGTTACTGGCGACGCGTATGTTGATCACCCGAGCTTCGGGATGGCGATTTGCGGTCGTATGCTGGAAGCGCAAGGCTTTCGTGTCGGGATCATCGCCCAGCCGGACTGGAGCAGCAAAGATGATTTTATGCGTCTGGGCAAACCGAATCTGTTTTTCGGCGTGACTGCAGGCAACATGGACTCGATGATCAACCGTTACACTGCCGATCGTCGTTTACGTCATGACGATGCCTACACCCCGGATAATGTCGCGGGTAAGCGTCCGGATCGCGCGACACTGGTTTATACCCAGCGTTGTAAGGAAGCATGGAAAGATGTACCGGTGATCCTCGGTGGTATCGAGGCCAGCCTGCGTCGTACCGCGCATTATGATTACTGGTCTGACACCGTGCGCCGTTCGGTGCTGGTAGATTCCAAAGCCGACATGCTGATGTTCGGTAACGGTGAGCGTCCGCTGGTGGAAGTGGCGCATCGTCTGGCGATGGGCGAGCCGATTAGTGAAATCCGCGATGTACGTAATACCGCGATTATCGTGAAAGAAGCGCTACCTGGCTGGAGTGGCGTGGATTCTACTCGTCTCGACACTCCCGGGAAAATTGACCCGATCCCGCATCCGTATGGCGAAGATTTGCCGTGCGCGGATAACAAACCGGTGACACCGAAAAAACAGGAAGCGAAAGCCGTTACTGTGCAGCCGCCGCGTCCGAAACCGTGGGAAAAAACCTACGTGTTGTTGCCTTCATTCGAGAAAGTGAAGGGCGATAAAGTGCTGTACGCACATGCTTCGCGTATTCTGCACCACGAAACCAACCCAGGCTGCGCTCGTGCGCTGATGCAAAAACATGGCGACCGCTATGTGTGGATCAACCCGCCAGCCATTCCGCTTTCTACCGAAGAGATGGACAGCGTCTTTGCGTTGCCGTACAAGCGCGTGCCGCATCCGGCTTACGGTAATGCCCGTATTCCGGCTTACGAAATGATCCGTTTCTCGGTCAATATTATGCGTGGCTGCTTTGGCGGCTGTTCTTTCTGTTCTATTACCGAGCATGAAGGGCGCATTATTCAGAGCCGTTCGGAAGACTCGATCATTAATGAGATTGAAGCGATCCGCGATACCGTTCCGGGCTTTACGGGCGTGATTTCCGATCTCGGCGGGCCAACGGCCAACATGTATATGTTGCGCTGCAAATCGCCACGCGCCGAGCAGACCTGCCGCCGCTTGTCGTGTGTGTATCCGGATATTTGTCCGCATATGGACACTAACCACGAGCCGACGATCAATCTCTATCGCCGTGCCCGCGATCTGAAAGGCATTAAAAAGATCCTGATCGCCTCCGGCGTGCGCTATGACATCGCCGTAGAAGATCCGCGCTACATCAAAGAGCTGGCGACCCATCACGTCGGTGGTTATCTGAAGATTGCGCCGGAACATACCGAAGAAGGGCCACTGTCGAAGATGATGAAGCCGGGCATGGGTAGCTATGACCGCTTTAAAGAGCTGTTCGACACCTACTCGAAACAGGCAGGCAAAGAGCAGTATCTGATCCCGTATTTCATCTCCGCACACCCCGGTACGCGTGATGAAGATATGGTGAACCTGGCGCTGTGGCTGAAAAAACACCGCTTCCGTCTCGACCAGGTGCAGAACTTCTATCCGTCGCCGTTGGCTAACTCGACCACCATGTATTACACCGGCAAAAACCCGCTGGCGAAGATTGGTTATAAGAGCGAAGACGTCTTCGTACCGAAGGGCGACAAGCAGCGACGTTTGCATAAAGCGTTATTGCGTTACCACGATCCGGCAAACTGGCCGTTAATCCGCCAGGCGCTGGAAGCGATGGGTAAAAAGCATCTGATTGGCAGTCGTCGCGATTGCTTAGTGCCTGCGCCAACCATTGAAGAGATGCGCGAGGCCCGTCGCCAGAACCGCAATACCCGTCCGGCGTTGACCAAACATACGCCAATGGCGACCCAGCGCCAGACACCTGCCGGAGCAAAGAAAGCGCCACCCGCGCAATCTCGCCCGGTGAATGCAGGGGCGAAGAAACGCCCAAAAGTGGCTGTTGGTCGTTAAGTTAATTATCCCCGGTAGCAGAATTGCTACCGGGGATATTTTTATCATTCCGCATACATACGCAAGCAGCGCAGGCAATCAAAATAGTCTTGCGCATCAAGGCGTGTATTGGCTCTGTTAGCTTCGGATTTGGCGGCGTAGATCTGCGGGCGTAATGCTTTTATATCCTGCTCAAGTCGGGCGATTTTGGCATTTAATGTTTGTACATTACCCGCCAGTTGACTGACCTTTTGTTCATTGACGCAGCCACTTAGTAAGCTGGTCGCCAGAACAACAGCTCCCACGGTGAAAATCGTTTTCATATAGTGTTCCCTTTTATTTATTATTCCTATTCAACTCACTGCTTTAATCTGGCCGCAGTCTTCGCTTCAATCTGTTTAAGCAAACTTCCGCTATTCGGACGGATGAAATCTGCAATTTCCCACAGCCCTTCGCGCCGCTGTAAAACCAAATCCTGCTCTTCGCTGTTGCCATTGGTCAGCGCAATACGAACATGGATGCGGGCGGAATCAGCGGTTTTCTCCAGTACACGGATTTCATTAATGCGAGAAAATAGCGTTTCTTCGCCAAAACAGATCGGATTATCGTAAATAAATTGCCGCTCGATTTGCATATCTTCATCGGGGTTGCTGTCAGTTTTGAAGGTAGTTTTATAGAAGGCATTAACGGCCTGACGATAAGTGTCGGAAACAACCCATGTCCAGGGCCAGCTATAATCGGCAATATGCTCAAATAGTTCACTGACAAAAGCTTCTGGCTGTTCTTTTTGCAGCGATGCCAGCGTTGCCAGGATTTTTTCATTCTCGCTATTAACTGCCTGCCAGACGCTACCATGATTGCTGGCAATATCGTCAATGACCCAGCGATCATTTTCGGCCACCATTTTCAGCGTTTGCGTGGTCTTTTCTTTATCGTCTTTGAAGGCACGAAAGCGCACAACGGCATCCGCGTGGTCGGCGTCTATTTGGGTAATCGCTACGCTTTCTAACACCAGATCGCCAAAATCCTGACAGTCACAAATCGGATCGTAATCCAGCCAGCCAATATTGCCCGGTAGAGTGAGATTATCATTCAGGGTTAGCACCTTTTGTATGCGTTCAGATGTTATTGCCTGCTCTCCTGTTGCACCGAAATAAGGCGCACTGGCATCCGATTTATAGTTTTGATAAATCAGGCGAACTGTTTGTTCAGCGGTTAGCGATGGTGATTGTGCTTGAGTCGTGAAGCTTGCAAAAACAGCCAAAAACAGAAGAAGTATTTGTCTCATCTGTTTTTTACCTCACCGTCGCGTTTATCCATATTGTAGATGCTTTGTTGCTTTAAGAGCTTCCAGCTCCGCATGATGATGTCCTTAAATGTGGCATTTCTGAACGGAGGAGAGTAACAACGGGCGGGAGGCGAGGGGAATAAATGATTTCTGAAAAGTCCGGTAGCGGAACATTACCGCCACCGGGAGAATTTGTGCGTTAGCCGCCGAACTGGTCGGGATCGGGACCGAGGCGTTTACCTTGATCGAGTTTCGCGATTTCACCAAGTTCGTCTTTGTCGAGACGGAAATCCCAGACATTAAAGTTTTCGGCAATGCGTGAAGGTGTGACTGATTTTGGGATCACCACCAGGCCGTTATCCAGATGCCAGCGGATGACAATCTGTGCTGGAGTTTTGCCGTATTTATCCGCCAGATCGCGAATGATTTTCTGGTCAAAGACACCTTTTCCGCCTTGCGCTAACGGGCTCCAGGATTCGGTCTGAATTTTGTGCGTAGCGTTCCAGGCGTGAAGCTGGCGTTGCTGCATCAGCGGATGAAGTTCGATCTGATTAATCACGGGGGGCACGCCAGTTTCATCAATCAGACGTTGCAAATGGTGGATCTGGAAGTTACAGACGCCGATGCTTTTGATTAACCCCTCTTTTTGCAGCTCGATCATTCCCTTCCATGCTTCGACATAATGGTCGATAGCGGGAACGGGCCAGTGCATTAAGTAGAGATCGATATAATCAAGCTGGAGTTTTTTCAGGCTGTCCAGCAGGGCTTCACGGGGACGCTTGTGGTCGTCGTTCCACAGTTTGGTAGTGATGAACAACTCTTCTCTGGCAAGTGCGGCATTTTTCAGTGCCTTGCCGACGCCTTCTTCGTTTTTATAGGCCGCGGCGGTATCAATCGAGCGATATCCCACTTCCAGGGCTTTTTGAATCGCGGTGATTACCTCCTCATTACTTGCTTGCCAGACGCCCAGTCCCAACTGGGGCATGACATTGCCATCCTGTAGCTTAATAACGGTTGGATTAGTCATATGTTCCTCCTTATATGAACTCACCGGAGCAGGCTCCGGTGAGGTGTTGTGAACTTAAGTCTGGACGAAATACCCAAAAACGAAAGTGTGAGGAGGAAAAAGCTTAACGGGCTGCTTCGTAAATGCGACGGCTGACATCCAGCGTAATATCATGATTTTCGCCCAGTTGGGTCATGCCGTGTTCTTCCAGCTTCTTCAGTAATGCCGGGATAGAACTGCCGTCCAGACCGTAGTCGGACAGGCGCGTCGGCACGCCTAATTGCTCGAAGAAGTTGCGGGTAGCGGCAATTGCGGCGTCAATACGCTCGTCATCGGAACCTTCGGTGATGTTCCAGACACGTTCAGCGTATTGCAGCAGTTTCGCGCGCTTGGTGTCGCGTTTTTCATTCCATAGCGCAGGCAGGACGATAGCCAGCGTTTGCGCGTGATCCAGGCCGTGCATAGCAGTCAGTTCGTGGCCCAGCATATGCGTTGCCCAGTCCTGCGGTACGCCCGCGCCAATCAAACCGTTCAGTGCCTGAGTCGCTGCCCACATGACGTTCGCGCGCACATCGTAGTTTTCTGGCTCTTTCAGGGCTTTCGGGCCATCTTCGAGAAGCGTCAGCAAAATACCTTCTGCGAAGCGATCCTGAATTTTGGCATCAACCGGTTTGGTAACATACTGTTCTACGGTGTGTACAAAGGCGTCCACTACGCCATTAGCCACCTGGCGCGGCGGCAGGGTGTAGGTATAAACCGGATCGAGCACGGCAAATACCGGCTGAACGTGGGCAGAATGAAACGCCTGTTTGTCACCGGTGGTTTTGCGAGAGATCACCGCACCTGCGTTGGATTCTGAACCGGTCGCTGGCAGCGTCAGCACGCAGCCCATTGGGATGGCACTTTTAATCTCTTTACCACCCGTTTGCAGGATGTGCCACGGATCGACATTCTCAGGATAATTTGCTGCTGCGGCGATAAACTTGGTGCCGTCCAGTACGGAACCGCCACCAACCGCCAGCAGGAAAGTCACTTTCTGTTCGCGAACCAGTTTCACGGCGTTCATCAGCGTTTCATAAGTCGGGTTTGGTTCGATACCGCCAAACTCCAGCACGTCCATGCCTTTCAGGGAATCCAGTACTTGATCCAGAACGCCGGTTTTTTTAACGCTACCGCCGCCGTAAGTAATCAATATGCGGGCATCGTGAGGGATTTGCTCGCGTAAACCGGCGATAGCGCCTTTACCAAACAGAATGCGGGTTGGGGTATGCAGATTAAAGTTGTTCATTACTTGCTCTCTTTGCTGGGCCAATATGAGGGCAGAGATCAGTCTGCCTGATGTTTGTCATTGTGGTCGCCAGCGCCGTGGCTCTCAATGCTCATTTCTGCCAATGTCTTGCCTATTTCTCCAGAGTGCTGGAGAAATAGTACAAAATTGCGCACAATCAAATTGCCGCATTAATCCTAAGAAATTACACGATATGAAACGTGAAGAGATTTGCCGACTGCTGACGGATAAAATTAATAATCTGAAAAATAAAGAAAATAGTTTGTCAGAACTGTTGCCTGATGTGCGCTTGCTGTTTGGTGAGAATCCCGGGGCACGTACGCCGGTAATGTACGAGCCAGGCATCATAATTCTCTTTTCCGGGCATAAAATCGGTTATATCAATGAACGAGTGTTTCGTTATGATGCCAATGAATATCTGCTACTGACGGTGCCATTACCCTTTGAGTGCGAAACTTACGCTACGCCGGAGGTGCCATTAGCGGGCTTACGTCTCAATGTTGATATTTTGCAGTTACAGGAACTGTTGATGGACATTGGCGAGGATGAACATTTTCAACCGTCGATGGCAGCCAGCGGCATAAACTCCGCCACGCTGTCAGAAGAGATTTTATGTGCGGCGGAGCGGTTACTGGATGTGATGGAGCGACCGCTGGATGCGCGCATTCTCGGCAAGCAGATCATCCGCGAAATTCTTTACTACGTGCTGACCGGACCTTGCGGCGGAGCATTACTGGCGCTGGTCAGTCGCCAGACGCATTTCAGTCTGATTAGCCGCGTGCTGAAACGTATTGAGAATAAATACACCGAAAATCTAAGCGTCGAGCAACTCGCGGCAGAAGCCAATATGAGTGTTTCTGCCTTCCATCATAATTTTAAATCTGTCACCAGCACCTCGCCTTTGCAGTATTTGAAGAACTACCGGCTGCATAAGGCGCGAATGATGATCATCCACGATGGCATGAAAGCCAGTGCGGCAGCGATGCGTGTAGGTTATGAAAGTGCATCACAGTTCAGCCGCGAATTTAAACGTTACTTCGGTGTGACGCCGGGTGAAGATGCAGCAAGAATGCGGGCGATGCAGGGGAGTTAAATGCGTTCCCGGCATTGCTGCCGGGAACAGAGGAAAATGTCAGGCGTTACCGTATTTTTTTTTAATTACCACAAACAGCGTGCCTAACAGGCCTGCGGTTAACAGGGCAATTGGCAGGATCATCAGAAACGTCATCACTTGATCTTCATGGCGTTTAACGAACGGGATCATGCTTAAGGCGTAACCAAAACTGGTCACCACGCTGACCCACAGCAGTCCACTTAGCCAGTTGAAAAACTGGAAGCGACGGTTTGGCAGACCGGAAATCCCCGCCATTGTTGGCAGCAGCGTGCGGACAAATGCGAGAAAACGCCCAGCCAGCAGAGCCAGCAAACCGTGGCGGTCAAACATACAGGTGGCGCGTTGATGATATTTAGCCGGAAGCTGCGCCAGCCAGCCTTTCACCGTTTTGGTATTACCTAACCAACGTCCCTGAATATAACTTAACCAGCAGCCCAGACTGGCTGCGGCAGTCAGAATCGCGATTGTTGGCAGAAAATCCATAACCCCCTGGGCAATCAGTGCGCCAGCCAGTATTAACAAGCTGTCGCCTGGCAAAAACGAGGCGGGCAACAGGCCGTTTTCTAAAAACAGCGTGGCAAACATGACAAAGTAAACAACGCTAACAATATGAGGGTCCGCCAGCGCGGCAAAGTCGTGTTGCCAGAGCGCAGCGATAATGTCTTGAATAACAGCCATGGACTTTCCTGTGGAACAGCGTTTAAGCCTTTATTTGCCTATTGTACTCCTGAATCGTCCGGGACGCCTTGATCCCGGACGCAACAATTTAAGACTAATCACAATTAAATGTCTGCAAAATTGTCCAAATTTGGCAATGTTACACAATTCGTGCAAAGCCCGCGTCCAGATCGGCAATCAGATCGTCGACGTTTTCCAGACCAATATGCAGGCGAATCAACGTGCCGCTGAAATCAATCTTTCCTTGTGGGCGGATGGCTGCGATATGTTCCGGCTGATTCTCAAGGATCAACGATTCATAGCCGCCCCACGAGTAGGCCATGCTAAATAAACTGAAGTTATCCAGATAGTTCGCCAGTTCTTCGTCGTTGAGTTTTTTCTTCAGCACAAAGGAAAATAGTCCGCTGCTACCTGTAAAGTCTCGTTTCCAGAACTCATGGCCTTTACTTTCCGGCAGAGCAGGGTGGTTAACCCGCTCAACCAGCGGATGCGCTGCCAGCCATTCCGCAACTTTCAGACTGCTTTCATGATGCTGACGCAGACGCACGCCTAAAGTGCGCAAGCCACGGCTGGTCATATAGGCGGTATCGACATCGACCATCTGCCCCATCAGATAAGAGTTCTCTCGCAGTTGCTCCCAACAACGGGCATTGCACACCGCGGTGCCGATCATCGCATCTGAGTGACCCACAAGATATTTGGTGGCGGCCTGAATGGAAATATCGATACCAAAATCGAGGGCTTTGAACAGCACTCCGGCAGCCCAGGTGTTATCAATCATAATGATGGCGTCCGGCACCACGCTGCGCACGGCGGCGACAATCGCCGGAACATCATGCACTTCCATAGTGATGGAACCTGGCGATTCCAGAAATACCACTTTGGTATTTGGCCGCAGATGTTTAACGATATTCGCGCCAATCAGCGGATCAAACCACGATGTCGTTACGCCCAATTTGCTGAGGATTTTGCTACAAAAATCCTGACTCGGTTCGTAGGCTGTGTTGGTCATCAACACATGATCGCCTTGTTCGACAAACGCGAGAATGGAATTGGCAACGGCTGCCGCCCCGCAAGGAAACAGCACGCAGCCTGCGCCACCTTCCAGTTCACACATCGCTTCTTGCAATGAGAAGTGCGTTAACGTTCCGCGGCGGCCATAGAATAATTCACCATTGGCACGGTTACGCGTCGCGTGTTTTTTTGCTTCCACACTATCAAAGACCAGCGAAGAGGCGCGCTGAATCACGCTATTTACCGCGCCAAGGGTATATTTTTTGCTGCGTCCTGCATTGACCAGTTGAGTATCAAGTTGTTTGTTTGCCATGTTGGGATTCCTGTTTTTATACGTCTGGATGTCTAAACTAGCATGAATAATAGTGGGCGCATCCTGAAGAATTGGCATAAAGCAGAAAATTTTCGCAAATGGCGTGCTGGTGACTTTTTTACTGTGTAAACGCAAAGAAAAGAAAGCAAAGGTACGGCAGTATGCAAATAGTAATGAGAACGACTATCAATTCGACGTCGTTTTGATATTATTGTGCGCAGATTTTGTGACTTGCGTCCTGGAGATACACAGTGGGTAATAATTTAATGCAGACGGATCTTTCCGTCTGGGGTATGTATCAGCACGCCGATATTGTCGTTAAGTGCGTGATGATTGGGCTGATTCTGGCCTCCGTAGTCACCTGGGCAATCTTCTTCAGCAAGAGCGTTGAGTTCTTCAACCAGAAGCGTCGCCTGAAGCGTGAACAGCAGCTGCTGGCTGAAGCTCGCTCCTTAAACCAGGCCAACGATATCGCCGCTGATTTTGGTAGCAAAAGCTTAAGTCTGCATTTGCTCAATGAAGCGCAGAACGAGCTGGAACTGTCAGAAGGCAGCGACGATAACGACGGTATTAAAGAGCGCACCAGTTTCCGCCTTGAACGTCGGGTCGCCGCAGTGGGGCGTCAAATGGGGCGCGGTAACGGCTACCTTGCAACCATCGGCGCGATTTCGCCGTTTGTGGGGCTGTTTGGTACAGTCTGGGGCATCATGAACAGCTTTATCGGTATTGCGCAAACGCAGACTACCAACCTGGCAGTTGTTGCACCGGGCATCGCAGAAGCGCTGCTGGCAACGGCAATCGGTCTGGTGGCAGCAATTCCGGCGGTTGTTATCTATAACGTATTCGCACGTCAGATTGGCGGCTTTAAAGCGATGCTGGGTGATGTCGCAGCGCAGGTGCTGTTGCTGCAAAGCCGTGATCTGGATCTGGAAGCCAGCGCCGCTGCGCATCCGGTTCGTGTCGCACAAAAATTACGCGCAGGATAATGTCCGATGGCAATGCATCTTAACGAAAACCTCGACGATAACGGCGAAATGCACGACATCAACGTGACGCCGTTTATCGACGTGATGTTGGTTCTGCTGATTATCTTTATGGTGGCGGCACCGTTAGCGACGGTAGATGTGAAGGTGAACTTGCCTGCTTCTACCAGCACGCCGCAGCCGCGCCCGGAAAAACCGGTTTATCTGTCGGTGAAGGCGGATAACTCGATGTTCATCGGTAACGATCCTGTCACCGATGAAACGATGGTTACGGCACTGAATGCGTTAACCGAAGGTAAGAAAGATACCACCATCTTCTTCCGCGCGGACAAAACCGTCGATTACGAGACGTTGATGAAGGTAATGGATACGCTGCATCAGGCGGGTTACCTGAAGATAGGTCTGGTTGGCGAAGAAACTGCCAAAGCGAAGTAACGCAGAATTGCCTGATGCGCTGCGCTTATCAGGCCTACAGACTCTATCGCAATATATTGAATTTGCATGAATTTGTAGGCCGGATAAGGCGTTCATGCCGCATCCGACATTCGGTGCTCAATGCCTGATGCGACGCTGGCGCGTCTTATCAGGCCTACAAAATCTATTGCAACGTTTTGAATTTTCATGAGTTTGCAGGCCTGATGAGGTGTTTTCGCCGCATCAGGCAAGAGTTAAAAGCACAATGATGCCCGGTCGCTTCTCACAACCGGGCATTTTTTCAGCCTAAATGCTCACCGCCGCACACGCCGTGCACTTCCGCAGTGACGTAGCCCTTTCTCCGCGACCTGTTTCGCCAGACCACGGCTGTAGTTAAGAATCGCCGTTTTCGTTGCAGCATAATCCAGCAAGTGTGGGCTTGGCTGATACGCCTGGATTGACGAAGTGGTTATGATACCGGAGCCTTTCGGCAACAATGGAATCGCTTCCTGGTTAATAAGGTAACCAGGAAGATCCCTAAACGTCGGATTTATGCGACAAAGGATTAACGTATATGTTGATTTGCTGTTGCGTGCTGTTTACTCAATTACGATATACTGTTGCCCGTTTTAACTACACGACAGGAATGTATGGAACGTTTTCTTGAAAATGCAATGTATGCTTCTCGCTGGCTGCTTGCCCCCGTGTACTTTGGCCTTTCGCTGGCGCTGGTTGCTCTGGCGCTGAAGTTCTTTCAGGAGATTATTCACGTATTGCCGAATATCTTCTCGATAGCGGAATCTGATTTGATCCTCGTGTTACTGTCGCTGGTAGATATGACGCTGGTTGGCGGTTTGCTGGTGATGGTAATGTTTTCCGGTTATGAGAATTTTGTCTCGCAGTTAGATATCTCCGAGAACAAAGAGAAGCTGAACTGGCTGGGGAAAATGGATGCTACGTCGCTGAAAAATAAAGTGGCGGCGTCGATTGTGGCAATCTCTTCCATTCACTTACTGCGCGTCTTTATGGATGCGAAAAATGTCCCGGATAACAAACTGATGTGGTACGTCATTATCCATCTGACGTTTGTGCTCTCTGCATTTGTGATGGGCTATCTTGACCGACTCACCCGTCATAATCACTGATCTTATTCGGGCGCGGTTCTCGCGCCCGGTATTAACACGTTATTTATCGGAAGACGCCTGCCACAGATTTAGCTCGCCATCAGCGATATGTTGGTCAATCTGTGCCAGTTCTTCGGCACTAAACAGCAGATTATTTAGCGCCTGTACGTTCTCCTCCAGTTGCTCCGGACGGCTGGCACCAATCAATACCGACGTCACTCGATCATCTTTCAGCAACCAGCTTAATGCCATTTGAGCCATAGATTGACCACGCTGCTGTGCCATTTCATTTAATAAACGCAGACTGTTGAGGTTGGCGTTGGTAAGCATTTTCGGCGTCAGGCCGCGAACTTTGTGCCCTTCACGATGCATCCGAGAATCTTCAGGAATACCGTTGAGATATTTTCCGGTTAACAATCCCTGGGCGAGCGGAGTGAAGGCAATGCAGCCCACACCGTTATTTTCCAGGGTATCCAGCAGACCGCTTTTATCCACCCAGCGGTTCAGTAAATTGTACGAAGGTTGGTGAATTAGCAGCGGAATTTTCCACTCGTGTAGCAACTCGACCATTTTTTGCGTTCGCTCTGGCGAGTAAGACGATATCCCGACATACAGAGCCTTACCACTTTGCACCGCATGGGCCAGCGCCGACGCGGTTTCTTCCATCGGCGTATTTTCATCGACGCGATGAGAGTAAAAGATATCGACATACTCCAGCCCCATACGTTTCAGGCTTTGGTCGAGGCTAGCGAGCAGGTATTTACGCGACCCGCCAGAGCCATACGGGCCGGGCCACATATCGTAGCCAGCTTTGGTGGAGATGATTAACTCGTCACGATAAGCGGCAAAATCTTCCCGCAGCAGACGGCCAAAGTTCTCTTCCGCACTGCCAGGAGGCGGGCCGTAGTTGTTGGCTAAATCAAAGTGCGTAATGCCCAAATCAAAGGCTTTACGCAGGATCGCACGCTGTGACTCCAGCGCGTTGACGTGACCAAAATTGTGCCACAAACCGAGCGATAACGCGGGCAGGCGTAAACCGCTTTTTCCGCAATAGCGGTACTGCATCTGCTCGTAACGCTCGGGATTCGCTAACCAGACCATGACATCTCCTTTCCACTGTTCAATTTCGAAACGATGTTTCTAGTCTAGCGATTTGCCAGGGGAGATCCCGTAGCATCGCTCACAGTGTGACGAAAAACTGGGCAAAAACACGTGCTTATGCTTTGCTTAAAAAAACACCAGTTGAGGAGTGAAACGATGCCGCGTCTGACCGCTAAAGATTTCCCACAAGAGTTGCTGGACTACTACGACTATTACGCTCACGGGAAAATATCGAAACGTGAGTTCCTCAATATTGCGGCGAAGTATGCAGTGGGCGGGATGACGGCATTAGCATTGTTTGATTTGCTCAGGCCAAATTATGCATGGGCGACCCAGGTGGAGTTTACCGATCCGGATATTGTTGCGGAGTACATCACGTATCCTTCGCCAAATGGTCATGGTGAGGTGCGCGGCTATCTGGTGAAACCTGCGAAGATGAACAGCAAAACGCCAGCCGTAGTGGTGGTGCATGAGAATCGCGGGCTGAATCCGTATATCGAAGATGTGGCGCGGCGAGTGGCGAAGGCAGGATATATTGCCCTCGCTCCTGACGGTTTAAGTTCCGTTGGCGGCTATCCCGGGAACGATGACAAAGGCCGCGAGCTGCAACAGCAGGTCGATCCAACCAAACTGATGAATGACTTCTTTGCCGCGATTGAGTTTATGCAACGCTATCCGCAAGCCACTGGCAAGGTAGGTATAACCGGATTTTGCTATGGCGGTGGGGTATCGAACGCGGCAGCGGTGGCATATCCGGAACTGGCCTGCGCGGTGCCGTTTTATGGTCGCCAGGCTCTGGCCGCCGATGTGGCGAAAATTGAAGCGCCTTTACTGCTCCACTACGCCGAACTGGACACGCGAATTAACGAAGGCTGGCCCGCTTATGAGGCAGCGTTGAAAGCGAATAATAAGGTCTATGAGGCGTATATTTATCCGGGGGTTAATCACGGATTCCATAATGATTCCACTCCCCGTTATGACAAATCTGCCGCCGATCTTGCCTGGCAAAGAACGCTGAAATGGTTCGACAAATATCTCTCTTGATGCGTTTATCTCTTACTGGATAACGTCTTTCACATACAGGAAAAAATAGCGTGCGTAAAAGTCGTACTTTGCCTAAAATATCGCTATATAGATTCGTATATAGCGATTGGAGATAAATTATGAATAACCATTTTGGTAAAGGCTTAATGGCGGGGTTAAAAGCAACACATGCCGACAGTGCGGTTAATGTGACGAAATTCTGCGCCGATTATAAACGCGGTTTTGTATTAGGCTACTCGCACCGGATGTATGAAAAGACCGGCGATCGTCAGCTTAGCGCCTGGGAAGCAGGCATTCTGACGCGGCGTTATGGGCTGGATAAAGAGATGGTAATGGATTTCTTTCGTGAGAATAATTCCTGTTCTACTTTGCGCTTTTTTATGGCTGGTTATCGCCTCGAAAATTGATCAAACATACGTATTATCTTGCTTTAATTAATTACACTAATGCTCCTTCCCCTTCGTTTTAGCGCCCCGCCGCAGTATCATGACAATGATAACCATAATAAATGTGTGGTAAATGGCGCATCGATCGCATTATCGATTTTGCGGTTGAGGCAAAATATATGCCAGGTCTTCGCAACGGAATAACTATAAATGACTGGAGATAACACCCTCATCCATTCTCACGGCATTAATCGCCGTGATTTCATGAAGCTTTGTGCAGCATTAGCCGCCACCATGGGGTTGAGTAGCAAAGCCGCCGCAGAGATGGCCGAATCGGTCACTAACCCGCAGCGCCCGCCGGTTATCTGGATTGGCGCGCAGGAATGTACTGGTTGTACGGAATCTCTGCTTCGTGCAACGCATCCAACGGTAGAAAACCTCGTGCTGGAGACTATCTCTCTGGAATATCACGAAGTGCTCTCCGCCGCTTTCGGCCATCAGGTTGAAGAGAACAAACATAACGCGCTCGAGAAATACAAAGGGCAGTATGTGTTGGTTGTGGATGGTTCCATCCCATTAAAAGATAACGGTATTTACTGCATGGTCGCCGGTGAGCCGATTGTGGATCACATCCGCAAAGCGGCAGAAGGTGCTGCCGCAATTATCGCTATCGGTTCCTGCTCCGCGTGGGGCGGTGTCGCCGCTGCTGGGGTTAACCCAACCGGTGCGGTCAGCCTGCAAGAAGTTCTGCCGGGCAAAACCGTTATCAACATTCCAGGCTGCCCGCCGAACCCGCACAACTTCCTTGCGACCGTTGCGCACATCATCACTTACGGTAAACCGCCGAAGCTGGATAACAAAAACCGTCCGACCTTCGCCTATGGGCGTCTGATTCACGAACATTGCGAACGTCGCCCGCACTTCGATGCTGGTCGTTTCGCCAAAGAGTTTGGTGATGATGGCCATCGCGAAGGCTGGTGCCTGTACCACCTCGGCTGTAAAGGGCCGGAAACTTACGGTAACTGCTCCACACTGCAATTCTGCGACGTTGGCGGTGTATGGCCGGTGGCGATTGGTCACCCGTGCTACGGCTGTAACGAAGAAGGTATCGGCTTCCATAAAGGCATCCATCAGCTTGCCAACGTCGAAAACCAGACGCCGCGTTCACAGAAACCGGACGTTAACGCTAAAGAGGGCGGCAACGTTTCTGCGGGCGCTATCGGTTTGCTTGGCGGTGTGGTTGGGCTGGTTGCCGGTGTCAGCGTGATGGCGGTGCGTGAACTGGGTCGTCAGCAAAAGAAAGATAACGCTGACTCACGGGGAGAATAACCGTGAACAGACGTAATTTTATTAAAGCAGCCTCCTGCGGGGCATTGCTGACGGGCGCATTGCCGTCTGTCAGCCATGCGGCTGCTGAAAACCGCCCGCCAATTCCGGGATCGCTGGGAATGTTGTATGACTCGACCTTGTGCGTAGGCTGCCAGGCTTGTGTGACTAAGTGTCAGGATATCAACTTCCCGGAACGTAACCCGCAAGGGGAACAGACGTGGTCGAACAACGACAAACTGTCGCCGTATACCAATAACATCATCCAGGTGTGGACCAGCGGCACTGGCGTCAACAAAGACCAGGAAGAGAATGGCTATGCGTACATTAAGAAACAGTGTATGCACTGCGTCGATCCGAACTGTGTCTCCGTGTGCCCGGTTTCTGCGCTGAAAAAAGATCCGAAAACCGGCATTGTCCATTACGACAAAGACGTGTGCACCGGCTGTCGTTACTGCATGGTCGCCTGCCCGTACAATGTGCCGAAGTACGACTACAACAACCCGTTTGGTGCGCTGCATAAGTGTGAGCTGTGTAACCAGAAAGGTGTGGAGCGTCTCGATAAAGGCGGTCTACCTGGCTGCGTAGAAGTGTGTCCGGCGGGCGCGGTGATTTTTGGTACGCGTGAAGAGCTGATGGCTGAGGCGAAAAAACGCCTGGCGCTGAAGCCTGGCAGCGAATACCACTATCCGCGTCAGACGTTGAAATCTGGCGACACTTACCTGCACACAGTGCCGAAATATTATCCGCATCTGTACGGCGAGAAAGAGGGCGGCGGTACTCAGGTTCTGGTACTGACGGGGGTTCCTTATGAAAATCTCGACTTGCCGAAACTGGACGATCTTTCTACCGGTGCGCGTTCCGAAAATATTCAACACACCCTGTATAAAGGCATGATGCTACCACTGGCTGTGCTGGCGGGCTTAACCGTGCTGGTTCGTCGCAACACCAAAAACGACCATCACGACGGAGGAGACGATCATGAGTCATGATCCACAACCGCTGGGCGGCAAAATCATCAGTAAACCGGTCATGATTTTTGGACCGTTAATCGTCATTTGTATGCTCCTGATTGTGAAGCGTCTGGTGTTCGGTCTGGGCTCTGTCTCCGACCTGAATGGCGGCTTCCCATGGGGCGTGTGGATTGCGTTTGACCTGTTGATCGGCACCGGTTTCGCCTGTGGCGGCTGGGCGCTGGCGTGGGCGGTATACGTCTTTAACCGTGGACAATACCATCCGCTGGTGCGTCCGGCACTGTTGGCAAGTTTGTTCGGTTACTCACTGGGTGGCTTGTCGATTACCATCGACGTCGGTCGTTACTGGAACCTGCCGTACTTCTATATTCCGGGTCACTTCAACGTGAACTCGGTACTGTTCGAGACGGCGGTTTGTATGACCATCTACATCGGTGTGATGGCTCTGGAGTTTGCTCCTGCATTGTTTGAACGTCTGGGCTGGAAGGTATCGCTCAAGCGTTTGAACAAGGTGATGTTCTTTATCATCGCGCTTGGCGCGCTGCTGCCGACTATGCACCAGTCTTCCATGGGATCACTGATGATCTCGGCGGGCTACAAAGTGCATCCGCTGTGGCAGAGCTATGAAATGTTGCCGCTGTTCTCGCTGCTGACGGCGTTCATCATGGGCTTCTCGATAGTCATCTTTGAAGGTTCGTTGGTGCAGGCGGGCCTGCGTGGCAACGGGCCGGATGAGAAGAGCCTGTTCGTCAAGTTGACCAACACCATCAGCGTGCTGCTGGCGATTTTCATCGTGCTGCGCTTTGGCGAGTTAATCTATCGCGACAAGCTGTCGTTAGCGTTTGCCGGTGACTTCTACTCCGTCATGTTCTGGATTGAAGTCCTGCTGATGCTCTTCCCGCTGGTCGTTCTGCGTGTGGAGAAGCTGCGTAATGATTCACGTATGCTGTTCCTGTCGGCACTGAGCGCACTGTTAGGTTGTGCAACCTGGCGTCTGACCTATTCGCTGGTGGCATTCAACCCTGGCGGCGGTTACGCCTACTTCCCGACGTGGGAAGAACTGTTGATTTCTATTGGTTTTGTGGCTATTGAGATTTGCGCTTACATCGTACTCATTCGTCTACTGCCGATACTTCCTCCTTTAAAACAAAACGATCATAATCGTCATGAGGCGAGCAAAGCATGAGCCAGAGAATTACTATTGATCCGGTAACCCGTATTGAAGGGCATTTACGCATCGATTGCGAAATCGAAAATGGCGTCGTTTCGAAAGCATGGGCTTCCGGAACCATGTGGCGCGGCATGGAAGAGATCGTGAAAAACCGCGATCCGCGCGATGCCTGGATGATTGTGCAACGTATCTGTGGCGTATGTACCACCACTCACGCGCTCTCTTCTGTTCGTGCGGCAGAGAGTGCGCTGAACATTGACGTTCCGGTTAACGCGCAATACATCCGTAACATTATTCTGGCTGCGCATACCACGCATGACCATATCGTCCATTTCTATCAGCTCTCTGCGCTGGACTGGGTGGACATCACTTCTGCACTGCAAGCTGATCCGACTAAAGCTTCTGAAATGTTGAAAGGTGTTTCGACCTGGCACCTGAACAGCCCGGAAGAGTTCACCAAAGTTCAGAACAAGATCAAAGATCTGGTTGCCAGCGGTCAGTTGGGTATTTTCGCCAATGGCTACTGGGGACATCCGGCGATGAAACTGCCGCCGGAAGTGAACCTGATTGCGGTAGCGCACTACTTACAGGCGCTGGAGTGCCAGCGTGACGCTAACCGAGTGGTGGCGCTGCTGGGTGGTAAAACGCCACACATTCAGAACCTGGCGGTAGGTGGGGTCGCTAACCCGATCAACCTCGACGGTCTGGGCGTACTGAACCTTGAGCGCCTGATGTACATCAAGTCCTTCATCGACAAGCTGAGCGACTTTGTTGAGCAGGTTTATAAGGTTGATACTGCCGTTATCGCGGCGTTTTATCCGGAATGGCTGGAGCGCGGTAAAGGTGCGGTGAACTACCTGAGTGTGCCGGAATTCCCGACCGACAGCAAAAACGGTAGCTTCCTGTTCCCTGGCGGATATATCGAAAACGCGGATTTGTCCTCGTATCGTCCGATTACTTCCCATTCCGATGAATACCTGATCAAAGGGATTCAGGAAAGCGCGAAACACTCCTGGTATAAAGACGAAGCACCGCAGGCACCGTGGGAAGGCACAACCATTCCGGCTTACGACGGTTGGTCTGACGACGGTAAATACTCCTGGGTGAAATCACCGACTTTCTACGGCAAAACGGTAGAAGTGGGTCCGCTGGCAAACATGCTGGTGAAACTGGCGGCAGGACGCGAGTCTACCCAGAACAAACTGAATGAAATCGTTGCGATTTATCAGAAACTGACGGGCAACACGCTGGAAGTGGCGCAACTGCACTCCACGCTGGGGCGTATTATTGGTCGTACCGTTCACTGCTGCGAATTGCAGGATATCCTGCAAAATCAATACAGTGCACTGATCACTAATATCGGCAAAGGCGACCACACCACGTTCGTGAAGCCGAACATTCCAGCAACGGGCGAGTTCAAAGGCGTTGGCTTCCTCGAAGCGCCGCGCGGTATGCTCTCCCATTGGATGGTGATTAAAGACGGCATCATCAGCAACTACCAGGCGGTCGTTCCATCCACCTGGAACTCTGGCCCGCGTAACTTCAATGATGACGTCGGTCCGTATGAACAGTCGCTGGTGGGTACACCGATTGCCGATCCGAATAAACCGCTGGAAGTGGTGCGTACCATTCACTCCTTCGACCCGTGCATGGCCTGTGCGGTTCACGTAGTGGATGCCGACGGCAACGAAGTGGTTTCAGTGAAGGTTCTGTAATGCGTATTTTAGTCTTAGGGGTCGGCAATATTTTGCTGACCGATGAAGCCATCGGCGTGCGGATTGTTGAAGCGTTAGAGCAACGATACATTCTGCCGGATTATGTTGAGATCCTCGATGGCGGCACGGCGGGAATGGAACTGCTTGGCGACATGGCAAATCGCGATCATCTGATCATTGCCGATGCCATTGTGTCGAAAAAGAACGCGCCGGGAACGATGATGATCCTGCGGGACGAAGAAGTTCCGGCGTTGTTTACCAACAAAATCTCTCCGCATCAGCTTGGCCTGGCCGACGTATTGTCGGCCCTGCGCTTCACCGGCGAGTTTCCGAAAAAGTTGACTCTGGTCGGCGTGATCCCGGAATCGCTGGAGCCGCACATCGGTTTAACGCCGACGGTCGAAGCAATGATTGAACCTGCGCTTGAGCAGGTTCTGGCTGCGCTGCGCGAATCAGGCGTGGAAGCCATCCCGCGGGAGGCAGCACATGACTGAGGAGATTGCTGGTTTCCAGACCTCCCCAAAGGCGCAAGTACAGGCAGCGTTTGAAGAAATTGCCCGGCGTTCGATGCACGACCTCTCGTTTCTGCATCCTTCCATGCCGGTGTATGTTTCCGATTTTACGCTGTTCGAAGGTCAGTGGACGGGGTGTGTGATCACCCCGTGGATGCTGAGTGCAGTGATCTTCCCCGGCCCGGATCAACTCTGGCCGCTGCGCAAAGTGAGTGAGAAGATCGGTCTGCAACTGCCTTATGGCACTATGACCTTTACCGTTGGCGAACTGGACGGTGTTTCGCAATACCTCTCTTGCTCGCTGATGTCGCCGCTTTCGCACAGCATGTCGATTGAAGAGGGCAAACGCCTGACGGATGACTGCGCGCGAATGATCCTTTCGCTGCCAGTCACGAATCCGGATGTGCCACACGCAGGGCGTCGCGCCCTGCTGTTTGGCCGCAGGAGTGATGAAAATGCATGAGTTGTCGCTTTGCCAGAGCGCCGTTGAAATTATCCAACGGCAGGCGGAGCAGCACGATGTTAAGCGCGTCACCGCCGTGTGGCTGGAAATTGGCGCGCTCTCCTGCGTTGAGGAGAGCGCGGTTCGTTTTAGTTTTGAAATTGTCTGCCAGGGAACGGTGGCGCAAGGGTGCGATTTACATATCGTCTATAAACCCGCCCAGGCCTGGTGCTGGGATTGCAGCCAGGTAGTGGAGATTCATCAGCACGATGCGCAGTGTCCGCTCTGTCATGGCGAGCGGTTGCGTGTCGATACCGGCGATTCGCTGATCGTCAAAAGTATTGAAGTTGAATAACCGGAGTTAACAATGTGTATTGGCGTTCCTGGCCAGGTGCTGGCCGTCGGTGAAGATATTCACCAACTTGCGCAGGTTGAAGTTTGTGGCATCAAGCGCGACGTGAATATCGCCCTGATTTGCGAAGGCAATCCGGCTGATTTGCTGGGCCAGTGGGTGCTGGTGCACGTCGGGTTTGCCATGAGCATCATCGATGAAGATGAAGCCAAAGCCACATTAGACGCGCTGCGCAATATGGATTACGACATTACCAGCGCGTGATAATTAAAGTCGGATGCTTTCGTAGGCCTGATAAGACGCGCGAGCGTCGCATCAGGCATTGTGCCTGATTGCCTGATTGCCGGATGCGGCGTGAACGCCTTATCCGGCCTACATCGGTCTGGAGGGCTTGCTGCGACGAACGCTAACCATTACCCCTGACGCTTATCTTCTGTATTTGTCTCGAAATCACTGGCGTCATGGCGCTCATGCAACTGCTCATTCAGCGGTCCGTTGGTGCGGTTAACAATACGCCCACGCTTCACCGCCGGACGTTCACCCACTTCTTTCGCCCAGCGTTGCACGTGTTTATAACTACCCGCATCAAGAAACTCTGCGGCATCATACACGCCGCCTAACACCACGTTGCCAAACCACGGCCAGATTGCCATATCAGCAATGGTGTACTCATCGCCCGCCACAAACTTATGCTGCGCCAGTTGCTTATCCAGCACGTCGAGCAGACGCTTGGCTTCCATAGTAAAGCGGTTAATGGCGTACTCAATTTTCACCGGCGCGTAATGGTAAAAGTGACCAAAACCACCACCGAGGAACGGCGCAGCACCCTGTAACCAGAACAGCCAGTTCAACGTTTCAGTGCGCTTCGCCAGATCCTGCGGCAGGAAGTAGCCAAATTTCTCCGCCAGATAAAGCAGAATCGAACCTGACTCAAACACGCGGATCGGCGGATTATGCGTATGATCGCGCAGTGCCGGGATTTTCGAGTTCGGGTTCACTTCGACAAAACCGCTGGAGAATTGATCGCCATCGCCAATGCGAATCAGCCAGGCATCGTACTCTGCGCCGGTGACGCCCAGCGCCAGCAGCTCTTCGAGCATAATCGTTACTTTCTGACCGTTTGGCGTACCCAGCGAATAAAGTTGCAACGGGTGCTTGCCAACAGGCAGCGTTTTTTCATGCGTCGGACCAGAAACCGGGCGATTGATATTGGCGAACGCGCCGCCAGCAGATTTATCCCACGTCCAGACTTTCGCGGGCTGATAAGTATTGTCTGTCATACTGAATTGCCTTCTGAGTGGTAGTGTTGAAGCAGTGTAGCAGCTCGCTTGCTGTACAGATTGTGAATTTTTTAACCCTTTGCACCAGCCGCTGCGTTGAGGTGTATGATAAGTCAGACCTCTGTCCGGTTAATGTCGCTGAGCAGGTAATCAGAGCACAACAATTACGCCAACTGCTTAGGTTGTATTGTTAAAGGTAAAGTGATGAGCAAAGGAACGACCAGCCAGGATGCCCCGTTCGGGACATTATTGGGCTACGCCCCCGGTGGTGTAGCAATCTACTCTTCAGATTACAGTTCTCTCGATCCGCAGGAATACGAAGATGACGCCGTATTCCGTAGCTATATCGACGATGAATATATGGGCCACAAATGGCAATGTGTTGAATTTGCTCGCCGTTTTCTCTTTTTGAATTACGGTGTGGTCTTCACCGATGTGGGCATGGCGTGGGAGATTTTCTCATTGCGCTTCCTGCGTGAAGTGGTTAACGACAACATCCTGCCATTGCAGGCATTTCCTAACGGCTCGCCGCGTGCGCCGGTCGCAGGAGCGCTTCTTATTTGGGATAAGGGCGGTGAATTTAAAGACACCGGCCATGTCGCCATCATTACCCAATTACGCGGCAATAAAGTCCGTATTGCGGAACAGAACGTGATTCATTCTCCATTGCCGCAAGGGCAACAGTGGACGCGTGAGCTGGAAATGGTGGTCGAAAACGGTTGCTATACCCTGAAAGACACCTTCGATGACACCACCATCCTGGGCTGGATGATCCAGACAGAAGATACCGAACACAGTTTACCGCAGCCGGAAATTGCAGGTGATTTGTTGAAAATCAGCGGGGCGCGGCTGGAAAACAAAGGCCAGTTTGACGGCAAATGGCTGGATGAAAAAGATCCGCTACAAAACGCCTACGTGCAGGCGAACGGTCAAGTGATCAATCAGGATCCGTATCATTATTACACCATTACCGAGAGTGCCGAGCAGGAGCTGATTAAAGCCACCAACGAGCTGCACCTGATGTATCTCCACGCCACCGACAAGGTGCTGAAAGATGACAATCTGCTGGCGCTGTTCGACATTCCGAAAATCCTCTGGCCGCGTTTGCGTCTCTCCTGGCAGCGTCGCCGTCACCATATGATCACCGGTCGTATGGATTTCTGCATGGATGAGCGTGGCCTGAAAGTCTACGAATACAACGCCGATTCTGCCTCCTGTCATACTGAAGCGGGCTTGATCCTCGAACGTTGGGCGGAGCAAGGCTATAAAGGCAACGGCTTCAATCCGGCTGAAGGGCTGATTAACGAACTGGCTGGTGCCTGGAAACACAGTCGTGCACGTCCGTTTGTCCATATCATGCAGGACAAAGATATCGAGGAGAACTATCACGCGCAGTTTATGGAGCAGGCGCTGCAACAGGCGGGCTTTGAAACGCGTATCTTGCGCGGGTTAGACGAGCTGCGCTGGGATGCTGCCGGGCAACTGATTGATGGGGAAGGGCGACTGGTTAACTGCGTGTGGAAAACCTGGGCATGGGAAACCGCGTTTGATCAGATTCGCGAAGTCAGCGACCGTGAGTTTGCTGCGGTGCCGATCCGTACCGGCCATCCGCAAAATGAAGTGCGCCTGATAGACGTTCTGCTGCGTCCGGAAGTACTGGTCTTTGAGCCGCTGTGGACGGTGATCCCTGGCAACAAAGCGATTCTGCCGATCCTCTGGTCGTTGTTCCCGCACCATCGCTACCTGCTGGATACCGATTTCACCGTTAATGATGAGCTGGTGAAAACCGGTTACGCCGTGAAGCCGATTGCCGGTCGCTGTGGCAGCAATATCGACCTCGTCAGCCATCATGAAGAGGTGTTGGACAAAACCAGCGGTAAATTTGCCGAGCAGAAAAACATTTACCAGCAGTTGTGGTGTCTGCCAAAAGTGGACGGTAAATACATTCAGGTATGTACCTTTACTGTTGGCGGTAACTACGGTGGGACTTGCTTGCGCGGAGATGAATCACTGGTCATCAAGAAAGAGAGTGATATTGAACCGTTAATTGTGGTGAAAGAGTAATAAACTTTGCCATAAACCGCACTGATTATGGAAATAACCAGTGCGGAAAATTGTTTGTGTAATAATCAAAACATTTATCGAGTGGATTTATTTAGATTAATAAATTCATAATATAAATATATTAGGGGTTGAAATTCTTTGTCATGAATTCTTTCCGTGATTTCCGAATGGTGACTTATTCCCTGATCCTAAAGAAATAACATTGTTTTTATCACTAAAAAGCGATATTTCACTTTGCCCATGCCATTAAAGTCACTGATAATGCGTTCGTTCGTAAATTCAAAATGGCGTAATCTAATATATGCTAAATTTATTTGTTGGCCTTGATGTATATACGGGGCTTTTGTTATTACTTGCTCTGGCGTTTGTGTTGTTCTATGAAGCAATTAATGGTTTTCATGACACAGCGAATGCGGTCGCAACCGTTATTTATACCCGTGCCATGCAGCCACAACTTGCTGTGGTGATGGCAGCATTTTTTAACTTTTTTGGTGTATTGCTTGGCGGACTTAGCGTCGCCTATGCCATCGTCCATATGTTGCCAACCGATTTGTTGCTGAATATGGGGTCAACTCATGGTCTGGCGATGGTCTTTTCCATGCTGCTGGCGGCGATTATCTGGAATCTGGGAACATGGTTCTTTGGTTTACCGGCCTCCAGTTCGCACACCTTGATTGGCGCTATTATCGGCATTGGTTTAACCAACGCGCTGTTAACCGGCTCATCGGTGATGGATGCGTTAAACCTGCGTGAAGTGACCAAGATTTTCTCCTCGCTGATTGTCTCCCCTATCGTCGGTCTTGTCATTGCGGGAGGGCTGATTTTCCTGCTGCGCCGTTTCTGGAGCGGAACGAAAAAGCGTGACCGTATTCACCGCATTCCTGAAGATCGCAAAAAGAAAAAAGGTAAACGTAAGCCGCCATTCTGGACGCGCATTGCACTGATTGTTTCCGCTGCGGGCGTAGCGTTTTCGCACGGCGCGAACGACGGACAGAAAGGGATCGGCCTGGTGATGCTGGTTCTGGTGGGGATTGCGCCCGCCGGGTTTGTCGTCAATATGAATGCTTCCGGCTATGAAATTACCCGTACTCGCGATGCAGTGACCAACTTCGAACACTATCTGCAACAGCATCCGGAACTGCCGCAGAAATTGATTGCGATGGAACCCCCGTTGCCTGCGGCATCAACTGAAGGCACGCAAGCGACGGAGTTCCACTGTCATCCAGCAAATACTTTTGATGCGATTGCTCGTGTCAAAACGATGCTGCCGGGCAATATGGAAAGCTACGAGCCGTTAAACGTAAGTCAACGCAGTCAGTTGCGGCGCATTATGCTTTGCATCTCTGATACTTCCGCGAAACTGACGAAACTGCCAGGCGTTAGCAAAGAAGACCAGAACCTGCTGAAAAAACTGCGCAGCGATATGTTAAGCACCATTGAGTACGCTCCGGTGTGGATTATCATGGCGGTAGCACTGGCGCTCGGTATCGGCACCATGATTGGCTGGCGTCGTGTGGCGATGACCATCGGTGAGAAAATTGGTAAGCGTGGCATGACGTATGCGCAAGGCATGGCGGCGCAAATGACGGCGGCAGTGTCTATCGGTCTTGCCAGTTACATCGGTATGCCTGTTTCCACAACGCACGTACTCTCTTCTGCGGTGGCGGGGACGATGGTAGTGGATGGCGGTGGGTTACAGCGTAAAACGGTAACCAGTATTCTGATGGCATGGGTGTTTACCTTACCGGCGGCAATTTTTCTGTCTGGTAGTCTGTACTGGATAGCATTGCAGCTTATTTAACCTTCCTGATAATGCCCGCTCCCTGCGATCGGGCATTATCACTTCTGACTAGTGATAACCTCGTGCCGTCATAAAATCCCTAATCGCTTTTTCCGCATCAATCAGCACCTGCTCCAGCGGCTGATTGGCATCGATATCAACCAGTTGTGCACCGCCAAAGGTTAACTGCGGCGTTATGGCTATCTTCCTTTCCAGCGATTCCCTTTTGTGGTCGGGTTTACGCGCGCAGGCAACGTCCAGATCGACATTGAGTTTGATGACCAGATCAGGCTTATGGCTCGCCATCCAGTGAAACGCCTTACGTTCCTGACTTGCCAGCCATGAGACAAAACGACCGCCTTCAACGTTAGGCGGGAACACCGTACCATCGTAAGCGCCAGGAATTTGGTCTTGCGGATAACGGTCGGTTAAAACAATTAACCCGCGACGACGACAGGCAAGCATATGGCGAAAGCGTAGTAAGCGACGGGCGACAAATGCTGTAATTACCAGCGCCGGAACGGGACCCGGTAATTTTTTCGCCGTTTTCACTTTATTGCGTTCAATAGATTTATTAAGTGATTTCCCCATTAAGGGCAATTTGACTACTGCTCGCCCCACATTCCCTGCTTGTTTCCCGAGATGAACTCTTTCTGCGGCACCATATTTTTCGACAACGGTAATGAGATGTTCACACACCGTTGACTTGTCTGAACCATCACTGCCGATAACGGCAATTAACGGAGAGGTTATTGATTGCATGAATATATCCTTAAATTTAAATATCCACCCAAAATATTTATTTGGTTAATGTGTTTTTATGAAAGCGTAATTCAGGGTAATACCACAATTAACCATTGTCACAATAAGGTTGAACGGATATTCTGAGCACGGACCACGTAATATTCAATACATTATTTGCTGCCGGGTTTTTCGTGAATCAACGTAATATGTCAATAATTAATTCCACGCCAGTGCGCGTTATTGCCATTGTGGGATGTGATGGTTCGGGTAAATCGACCCTCACGGCAAGCCTGGTGAATGAACTGGCAGCAAAAATGCCAACAGAACACATTTATCTCGGGCAATCGTCCGGGCGAATTGGTGAGTGGATTTCACAGCTCCCCATTATTGGTGCACCTTTTGGCCGTTATTTGCGAGGCAAAGCGGCACATGTGCATGAAAAGCCTTCAACGCCGCCCGGTAATATTACCGCGCTGGTTATTTATTTGCTTTCTTGCTGGCGGGCGTACAAGTTTCGCAAAATGTTGCGCAAAAGCCAGCAAGGCTATCTGCTCATTACAGATCGCTACCCGCAGGTTGAAGTGCCGGGTTTTCGCTTTGATGGCCCGCAACTGGCAAAAACTACTGGCGGTAACGGCTGGATAAAAATGTTAAGGCAGCGCGAACTGAAACTATACCAGTGGATGGCGTCTTATTTACCTGTGTTATTGATTCGTCTTGCTATTGATGAACAGACGGCGTTTTCGCGTAAGCCCGACCATCAACTGGCGGCGTTACAGGAAAAAATCGCCGTCACGCCACAACTGACGTTCAATGGCGCAAAGATCCTTGAACTGGATGGGCGGCAACCCGCCGATGAAGTCCTGCAAGTGTCACTACGCTCAATTCACGCCGCGCTTTCCTGATCACCAAAATGGATAAGGGATAATTTAACGAATGGATGCACTACACACGCAAACTGCTAATAGTACAACTGCGCCGCAGCCCAACTACATTCCAGGGCTGATTGCGGTGGTCGGGTGTGATGGCACGGGGAAATCCACGCTGACCACCGATCTGGTGAAATCACTGCAACAGCACTGGCAAACCGAGCGCCGCTATCTGGGGCTGCTCTCGGGCGAAGACGGCGACAAAATTAAACGCTTACCGTTTGTTGGTGTCTGGCTGGAGCGGAGACTGGCGGCAAAATCCTCCAAAACCCAAAGTATGAAAACCCAATCTCCGGCGCTTTGGGCGGCGGCGATTATGTATGGCTTTTCGCTGCGAAGAATGGCAAATCTGCGCAAAGTTCAGCGACTGGCGCAAAGTGGTGTTCTGGTGGTCAGCGATCGCTTTCCGCAGGCTGAAATTTCCGGTTTCTATTATGACGGTCCTGGGATTGGCGTCGAACGTGCGGCCGGGAAAATCAACATGTTCCTGGCGCAGCGTGAGCGGCAGTTATACCAACAAATGGCGCAATACCGCCCGGAATTAATCATTCGTCTGGGTATTGATATTGATACTGCTATCTCCCGCAAGCCTGACCATGACTATGCCGAGTTGCAGGACAAAATCGGTGTCATGTCGAAGATTGGCTATAACGGCACAAAAATTCTTGAGATTGATTCCAGAGCGCCCTACAGCGAAGTGCTGGAACAGGCTCAGAAAGCGGTTTCTCTGGTTGCCATCGTTTCTGACCGCCGACGTTTAACTTAAGGCTGGCGGGCTGTTTTTCATTTTCAACGATAAGGTCTGGCTGAATTGGCGGGTTTTAACATCAAACATTGGTTTGCAGATGGCGCATTTCGCACCATTATTCGCAATAGCGCCTGGTTAGGCTCCAGCAATGTCGTGAGCGCTTTGCTGGGTTTACTGGCGCTTTCATGCGCAGGGAAAGGGATGACGCCAGCCATGTTTGGCGTACTGGTGATTGTGCAATCGTATGCCAAGTCGATCAGTGATTTTATTAAGTTTCAGACATGGCAGTTGGTAGTGCAGTATGGCACGCCAGCCTTAACCAATAATAATCCCCAACAATTTCGCAATGTTGTCTCTTTTTCCTTTTCGCTGGATATCGTCAGTGGTGCGGTGGCGATTGTCGGCGGCATTGCCTTGCTGCCATTTCTTTCTCACTCGTTAGGTCTGGATGAGCAAAGTTTTTGGCTGGCGGCGCTCTATTGCACGCTTATCCCCTCAATGGCTTCCTCCACGCCGACCGGCATTTTGCGCGCAGTGGATCGCTTCGACTTAATCGCAGTGCAGCAGGCGACGAAACCTTTTCTGCGTGCGGCGGGAAGCGTCATTGCCTGGTATTTTGACTTTGGTTTTGCGGGCTTCGTGATCGCCTGGTACGCCTCGAATCTGGTTGGTGGCACGATGTACTGGTGGTTTGCTGCGCGTGAACTGCGTCGTAGAAATATCCATAACGCCTTCAAATTAAATCTGTTTGAGTCTGCCAGACACATTAAAGGCGCGTGGAGTTTTGTCTGGTCAACCAACATTGCTCACTCCATCTGGTCGGCGCGTAACTCGTGCAGCACGGTGCTGGTGGGGATCGTGTTAGGGCCAGCGGCCGCCGGATTATTTAAAATCGCTATGACATTCTTTGACGCTGCCGGAACGCCCGCCAGTTTGCTGGGTAAGAGCTTTTACCCTGAAGTGATGCGTTTAGATCCTCGAACCACCAGACCGTGGTTGTTAGGCGTGAAGTCCGGCTTGCTGGCGGGCGGGATCGGCATTCTGGTTGCGCTTGCGGTGTTGATCGTTGGTAAACCACTTATTTCGCTGGTATTTGGCGTTAAATATCTCGAAGCATATGACCTGATTCAGGTCATGTTGGGCGCGATTGTTATTTCGATGCTGGGTTTCCCGCAGGAATCATTGCTGCTGATGGCGGGGAAACAACGCGCTTTTCTCGTGGCGCAAACCATCGCTTCAATCGGCTACATCGTGTTGCTGTTCATGTTCTGCCATCTGTTTGGCGTGCTGGGGGCGGCGTTTGCCTATTTCGGCGGTCAATGTCTGGATGTGGCGCTCTCATTAATTCCGACCTTAAAGGCGTTTTTTCAGCGCCATTCATTGCGTTATAACGCAGCCGGAGAGAAATCCTGATGATGAGAAAATATTTCCCGCTTGAGGCGAGCGAGCGTTTATTTATTGCGGTTGAGGAAGATGATGTTATTGATGAGTGGGTCAGTTTACCATCGACAATTGCTTTGCGTTGTACTGCTGAAATCATTCAGGATAACTATGCGTTATGTCTGCAATTCTGGCTGAATGGTGTTAATCGTCAGGAGTTACTGCATTTAATCCGCAAACAGTCCAAAGGTGAGGAGCTTACGTCTGACGAGCGCAAACAGTTTAAATACATGCGGGCGCGCTACAAGCATTTACGTTTTGCCCAACGGTTGTATTTAAAAAAACACCGGGCGGGATTCTTATTCGGCAAAACGACGGTTTTTCTTGGGCGTTTTCAGGACGGTTTTCGTAACGGTAAGAAAAATATCGTGTCGTATTACGGAAACTTGTTACGTATTTATTTAAGCCCTCTTGTATGGTGGCTGGTGAGTTATTTATTACGCCATAGCCAGTTAGAAAGCGTGAACGGCTTTATCGCTTATCGCCAGAAGCAAATGCACATTCTGAAGGAGATTGTTGCCAAACCACAGCTTACAGGCAGGGAATTTCATGATGTGCGAAAAATCATCAGCCAGCAGGTTTCTTATTACGACACGTTAAGATCGCTTGATCCTGAAAATAAAGAGGCGTTGCAGATTTCCCGCTTTCTCGCAGCCATTAATGGCCTGATGGGAGATAAGCACGACGACATGGTGGCGGACGATATGGAAAATCGCCAGTCGTATGATGCACCAGTGGCACTCGATAGCGATATTCGTCAGCGTTTAGAACTGCTGATTTCGCGTTTTCCGCTATAACCGGGGTAATGATGTTATCTCGTTTGATTGTCGCACTGATTATCATGCTCTTATTACCTGGTGCGCAGGCACACAATTTCGTCACAGGAAAACCGGTTCCCCCTGTTTATATCCAGGAAGGCGGTGAGTTGCTGCTTAATAACGAAGAGATTCACTACCAAAAGTGGAATAGCACGCAACTGGCGGGAAAAGTTCGTATTATCCAGTATATTGCCGGGCGAAAGTCGGCAAAGAAAAAGAACTCATTGCTAATCAAAGCAGTAGAAATAGCAAATTTCCCTCAGGATCGTTTTCAGCCCACCACCATAGTGAACACCGATGATGCCATTTTTGGCACCGGTTATTTCGTGGCAGGTAAAATTGAAAAAAATAAACGCCGCTATCCGTGGGCGCAATTTGTTATTGACGCCAATGGTCTGGGACGTCTTGCCTGGCAACTGCCGGAGCAGAGTTCAACCATTCTGGTGCTGAATAAATACGGGCAAATCCAGTGGGCAAAGGACGGTAGCCTGGTGCCGGAAGAAGTAGATCATGTTATTGCGTTGGCACATAAGCTGATCAATGAATAAAAAATTCAAAGGATTGAGGGCGTTAGTGAGATGAAGTTGGTTGAGCACTACATCATGCGTGGTACGCGCCGTCTGGTGCTGATTATCATCGGTTTTCTGATCTTTATTTTTGCCAGCTACTCCGCACAGCGTTATCTGACCGAAGCGGCAAATGGAACCTTAGCGCTTGATGTTGTACTGGATATCGTTTTCTACAAGGTGCTGATTGCACTGGAGATGTTATTACCGGTTGGCCTGTATGTGTCGGTTGGCGTGACGCTTGGGCAGATGTATACCGATTCAGAAATTACCGCTATCTCTGCGGCGGGAGGCAGTCCGGCGCGTTTGTACAAAGCCGTTCTTTACCTGGCGATACCGCTAAGTATTTTTGTCACTCTGTTGTCGATGTATGGCAGGCCGTGGGCTTATGCGCAGATTTATCAACTGGAGCAACAGTCGCAGTCGGAGCTGGATGTTCGCCAGTTGCGGGCAAAGAAATTTAACACTAACGATAACGGACGAATGATCCTCTCTCAGACGGTTGATCAAGATAATAACCGCCTGACCGATGCGCTGATTTATACTTCTACCGCCAATCGAACACGTATTTTCCGCGCCCGTTCGGTCGATGTGGTCGACCCATCACCCGAGAAACCTACCGTTATGTTGCATAACGGAACTGCCTATCTTCTCGATCATCAGGGCCGTGACGACAACGAACAGCTTTACCGTAATCTGCAATTACATCTGAATCCGCTGGATCAAAGCCCTAACGTCAAACGCAAAGCGAAATCGGTCACGGAACTGGCACACTCTGTCTTTCCTGCCGATCATGCCGAGCTGCAATGGCGACAAAGCCGTGGCCTGACGGCGTTGTTGATGGCACTGCTGGCTATTTCTTTAAGCCGGGTAAAACCGCGGCAGGGGCGATTTTCTACGTTACTGCCACTGACATTACTGTTTATTGCCATTTTTTATGGCGGCGACGTCTGCCGCACCCTGGTGGCTAACGGCGCGATTCCCCTCATTCCTGGTTTGTGGTTAGTGCCCGGACTCATGCTAATAGGTCTGTTGATGCTGGTTGCTCGCGACTTCTCTTTGCTGCAGAAATTTTCCCGATGAATGTTTTCAGTCGCTATTTAATCCGCCATCTCTTCCTCGGTTTTGCTGCCGCGGCCGGGCTACTGTTGCCGCTTTTTACCACCTTCAACCTGATTAACGAACTGGATGATGTCAGCCCTGGTGGTTATCGCTGGACTCAGGCGGTGCTGGTGGTACTGATGACCTTACCGCGCACACTGGTCGAGCTTGCACCATTTATCGCGTTATTGGGTGGGATTGTTGGCCTGGGGCAACTATCGAAAAACAGCGAACTTACCGCCATTCGTAGCACGGGTTTTTCTATTTTCCGTATTGCACTGGTGGCGCTGGTCGCCGGAATACTGTGGACTGTTTCGTTAGGCGCGATTGATGAGTGGGTTGCGTCGCCATTGCAGCAACAGGCACTGCAAATTAAATCTACCGCGGTAGCGTTGGGAGATGAGGATGATATTACCGGCAATATGCTGTGGGCCAGGCGCGGCAATGAATTTGTGACGGTGAAATCGCTGAATGAACTGGGTCAGCCTGTGGGCGTGGAGATATTTCATTACCGCGACGATCTCTCGCTCGAATCCTACATTTATGCACGCAGTGCCACCATTGAAAACGACAAAACGTGGATCCTGCACGGCGTGAATCACAAAAAATGGCTTAACGGTAAAGAAACGCAGGAAGCATTAGCCAATCTTGCCTGGCAATCGGCATTCACCAGTATGAATCTCGAAGAGTTATCGATGCCGGGGAATACTTTTTCTGTCCGTCAGCTCAACCATTACATCCATTATTTGCAGGAAACCGGACAACCGGGCAGCGAATACCGCCTTGCACTGTGGGAAAAGCTGGGGCAACCCATCTTAACTCTGGCGATGATTTTACTGGCTGTGCCCTTTACCTTTAGCACTCCGCGTTCGCCGGGGATGGGCAGCCGTCTTGCTGTAGGCGTCATCGTTGGCTTGCTTACCTGGATCAGCTATCAAATCATGGTCAATCTGGGATTGCTATTTGCGTTGAGCGCGCCCGTTACCGCGCTCGGTTTACCGGTAGCGTTTGTGTTGGTAGCGTTGATTCTGGTGTATTGGTATGACAGGCAACATTAATCCAGCCGTGGCGTAACACCACGGCGGGCCAATATTACGACTTCAGGGTAGCAAATGCCTGAATGATGGTATCGATTTGCTCGCGGCTGTGAGCGGCGTTAACGCTACAGCGCAGCAGCGTAATACCCGCAGGTGCGGCAGGCGGCAGGATAAGATTCACATAAACGCCCAGCGAGATAAGCTCGCGCCAGATACGTAACCCTTCCTCTTTCGAACCGATTATCACCGGCACTACCGGGCTGATATGCGAGCTTAACTCATAACCCAACTTTTGTAGCCCGTCATACAGATGGTTGGCGTTATCCATCAGCTTTTGCCGCAGCTCTGGTTGTGTGGCAATGGTTTTTAACGACGAGCGCACGGTCGCAATGCAGGAAGGGGAAGGCGAGGCGGTAAAAATATACGGGCGGCTGCCGTAGCGCAGCACTTCCATCGCTTCCGAACCCACGGCAAAACCGCCAATGGAGGCCAGGCTTTTACTGAAGGTGCCGACGATAATATCCACATCGTCTTCAACGCCAACGGCTTCAACCAGTCCGCGGCCCGTTGCGCCTAATACGCCAAACGAATGCGCTTCATCGACAATCAAATAACCACCGAGGCGACGTTTGATATCAACGATTTCTGCCAGCGGTGCCACATCACCGAGCATACTGTAGATGCCCTCAACGATGATAATCGCCTCTTTTGCCCGTTCACCGAGGCGAACCATGCGACGCTCCAGATCGTTGGCGTCGTTATGGCGGAAACGAATAATTTCCGCACCGCCGAGAGAACAGGCGTCATAAATACTGGCGTGGCTGTCGGCATCGAGTAACACCACGGCGTTATGGTCGGCAAGTGCGCTGATGACACCTAAATTCGCGGTATAACCGGTTGAAAAAACGATAGCGGTAGGGCGATTGAAGAACTCTGCAATTTCTTTCTCTAATGCCAGATGCGGCGCATAACTGCCATTAGCCATACGAGAACCGGTGGTGCCGGTGCCTTGGGTCGCTAACGCCGCCTGACCTTCCGCAATGGCATCATGATTGAAGGTTAATCCGAGATAATTATTGGTCCCGGCCAGAATCACTTTTTTATTGCCGATACGGCCTTCGGTGGCGGAATACACTTCATCAATACAGGTGCCAAACGGCGTTAAACCGTTATCACTAAATTGCAGCCGCTCACCAGCAAGGCGCGCATATTTATCATAAAGCCCCATTATTTATTCTCCAGCCATGGAAGTAGAGTTTCCATTAATTGCGCAGGGGTTTTGACATCCAGCAGAATATTAATAGGAATGGAAATATCGAATCTGTCTTCCAGCATCATTAAGAGATCCATCACTTTGATCGACTCCAGGCCGAGATCGTTGACGAGATCGCTGTCGGGCTTAATTTCCACACCGTTTTCGACCAACTCCTGTAAACAGGAAAGGATGTAATCCATTACTATTTCACGATTTACCATAGAAACGTTAACACACCTTTAAACAAGACAATCAAAATAGCCCGTTGCGTAATGCGTGTTCCAGGCTAACCCCGGGAAACCAATTAATATCTTCAGAAATACATTTATTACTTGCCGACCAGTCGGCATGGGTTAATTCACGGATTTTCGAGCGGGTCAGCATGGGTTCTTTACCTGCGAGGCGACTCAACGCGGTACTGATATCCGCAAGGCAGGTGAGTAACGGCAGAGGAATACCGACCATCCGCACAGAACCACAACGGGCTACAGCGGCAAGCTGTTGGACACGTCGCCAGTCATAACCTCCGGCGATGCCATCGCATAATTCATACGTTTGCGTCTGTACGGAATCGGCGCTTAACCACTGACCCACAGCCTGGGCGAAATCGGTGACGTGCAGAAAAGAGAGCTGCGTATCTGGTGCGCCAGTACGTGGCAGAAGTCCGCGCAGCATCCAGTCAAACAGCGGTTTTAGCTCTTTATCGCCGGTGCCATACACTGCAGTTGGACGAAAAACGCCCAGCGTGATTTCGCCAGCCATTGCTGCCAGTCGTTGTTCGGCTACGAATTTAGATTTTGCATACCAGGAGAGTTCGGGATGACGCGCCGCCAGTGAAGAGATAAACAGGAAACGTTGGCAGCAGCCGCTCTCTTTTGCCGCCTGCATCAGGCGCAGGCTGCCGTCGACGTTACAACGGGTAAAGATATCTTCTTTGTGTCCGCGCACTTGCCCGGCGCAATGGACCACCGCGCTGGCGCTGGCAACCAGTTCGCTAAGCGAATGCGTATCTTCCAGCGAACCGCGCACCCAGATGAGATTATCGCTAACGTGAGCGCGGGTAGTACGCGTCAAAGCGCGAACGTGAAAGCCGCGGGCGAGCAGGTTATCGATAATATATTTCCCGATAAACCCGGTAGCGCCCGTCACCGCGACAGTTTGATTCATACGAGAGATCCCTGAACATGAGGATTAGCGGCAACGGCCTTCTGATAACGTTTTTTCGCTTCTGCGCGGGCGGGCTTGCCGGAAGAGGTGCGGGGAATACTGTGGGGCGGTAACAGGTCGATAGCCGCAGTTACGCCAAATTCGCTTTGTATCCGCGCCGCCAGCGTGTGGATAAGCTGCGTGCGGCGCTTTTCGTCGCTGATCCGGCACTGGATCTGCAAAATAATATTTTCCTGGGCGGTAACGAAAGCAATGGCATCGCCAGAGTGAATTTCCGGTTCCTGTTCCGCAATATATTCAATATCCTGCGGCCAGATATTGCGGCCACGAATAATAATCAGATCTTTAATGCGCCCGGTGACATACAGATAACCGTCCAGCAGATAACCGAGATCGCCAGTATCTAACCAACCCGTCGCGGCAATCTCGTTTTGTGAAGCTATGTCGCCAAAGTAGCCACTCATCAGGCTGGGGCCAGAGATGCAAATATGGCCCACCACACGTTCCGCTACCGGTATCCCCGCGTCATTACGGATTTCAATGCCATGTTCCGGCAACGCTTTACCGCAGTTGACGAAAGTTGATACGGCACGTGTCTCAACACCCGGCGTAACGGCTTTCCCCTGATATTCGAGGATGTCGCGATCCACGTCGTTAACCACAACCCCAGAGGCTTCATCGGAAAAGCTGACAGCCAGCACGTTCTCTGCCAGTCCGTAGCACGGCATAAACGTTTTATCGTCAAAGTTAACTGGACGGAAACATTCAGCAAATTGATGGAGTTGTTCGGCGGAGATAGGCTCTGCGCCAATACCGGCGACGCGCCAGCAGGAGAGATCCAGTTCAGCGAGATCTCTTTCATTCACGCGGCGCTGGCACAATTCATAGCCAAATGGTGGCGCAACGGAGACGGTGCCGCGATTTTTGCTGATCAATTTAAGCCATTGCAGTGGGCGCATGGCAAAATCCTGGGTGCGCAAATAATCCACTGAAAGCTGCGTGGCGACAGGTGTCAGAAGAAAACCGACCAGCCCCATATCATGGTAGAAAGGTAGCCAGGAGACACAGCGATCGCCTGGGCGTAATTTAATGCCATCGTGGCTGATGGCACGTAGATTGGCCATCACTTCGCGATGAGTGATGATGACGCCACGGGGAAAACGGGTGCTGCCGGAGGTGTACTGCAGATAGGCGATATCGTCTGGCACTGGCAACGGGAGCGTAACATCGGCTTCTGGCAAGGTTTTAAACCAGGCGTGGTTCAAAACATGTAACTCGGGTTTGCCCTGCGTCGCGGCATTGACCAGCGGCAACCACTCATCACCAGTGATAATCGCCGCAGGCTGGCAGCTTGCCAGCAACCCTTGCAGTTTTGTGCTCCATGAATCCCGCTGACCGACGCCCATCGGAATCGCCAGTGGGACAGCGACTAATCCGGCATACTGGCAGGCAAAAAACGCTTCGACAAACCCGCTACTGGTTTCCGCAATCAGCGCCACGCGATCGCCTTTTTTCAGGTTTAGCGATAACAGTCGCCTGGCTCCTGTTTCCGCACGTGCTTTTAAAGTGTGATATTCCAGTTCATCTTCAAGCTGGCTACGCCTGTCATAAAAATTCATTCCGGCGTTACCCAGAGCGGCATAGTCCAAAGCATCAACCAGCGTTGGAAAATCGGCATAGCGCATAGGCAGGGAATGCGTAAAGATTTTATTGGACATATACACCACAAGAAAATTGGATATCAAAAATAAAATGACAATAATGCGGTGGATTATATATGCATAAAAGATAAATGAGATAGTATTTTCATTGGTGCGATATTGAACATTGATTAAAATAATAAGTTCTGTTTTTTGTTTCTTATTGTGAATGATATTTAATTTATGAATGTATTAAGTAATGCCTTGTCTGGTCGCATTAAGTCTATAAAAGGCATTATTAACCGTCTTACGCAGGCTCTGGTTTTACCGTAATTATTAATAAATATTATTTTATCTTCGTTTGTATTCATTGGGTGGATTATGAAGGTGCCGTTCGTTGCAGTTGCAGCCTGTTTTTCACCGTTAATTATTTGTTATCCACGTAAATATGGAATGCGATCTGCTGATGATTAAAATTGAAAAAGTAATAAATAAAAATGACTTAAAGGCATTTATCGCTTTTCCGTCGTCACTTTATTCCAATGATTCAAACTGGATCCCCCCTTTATGCATTGAACGCAGTGAGCATCTGTCACAAAAGAATCCGGGAACGGACCATATTATCTGGCAGGCGTGGGTGGCAAAAAAAGAGGGGCAGATAGTCGGGCGCATTACGGCGCAAATCGATACCTTGCACCGCGAGCGATACGGCGAAGATACGGGGCATTTTGGCATGATTGACGCCATTGATGATCCACAGGTATTTGCAGCCTTATTTGACGCAGCGGAAGGGTGGCTGAAGTCACAAGGGGCACGCAACATCACTGGCCCCTTCAGCCTGAATATCAATCAGGAGAGTGGGTTACTGATTGAAGGGTTTGATACGCCGCCCTGCGCGATGATGCCGCACGGCAAACCGTGGTATGCCGCGCATCTCGAGCAATTGGGCTATCAGAAAGGCATTGATTTACTGGCGTGGTGGATGCAGCGAACCGATCTCACTTTCTCTCCGGCGCTAAAAAAACTGATGGATCAGGTACGCAAAAAGGTGACCATTCGCTGCATCAATCGCCAGCGGTTTGCTGAAGAGATGCAGATCCTGCGTGAGATTTTCAACTCTGGCTGGCAGCACAACTGGGGCTTTGTGCCGTTTACCGAACGCGAATTTGCCACCATGGGCGATCAGCTTAAATACCTGGTGCCGGACGATATGATCTACATTGCTGAGATAGACTCTGCACCCTGCGCGTTTGTTGTCGGCTTACCGAACATCAACGAGGCGATTGCTGATCTGAATGGATCGCTCTTTCCCCTCGGCTGGGCAAAATTGCTGTGGCGCTTAAAAGTCAGTGGTATGCGCACTGCGCGAGTGCCGCTAATGGGTGTGCGCGACGAATATCAGTTTAGTCGTATCGGACCGGTAATCGCGCTGTTGCTGATTGAAGCATTACGCGATCCCTTTACCCGCAGGAAGATCGACGCGCTGGAGATGTCATGGATCCTCGAAACCAATACGGGCATGAATAACATGCTGGAACGTATTGGCGCACAGCCATATAAGCGTTACCGCGTGTATGAAAAGCAGATTTAACGCCCGCTAACTCTGGCTCATCTCCAGCGGCACCGCCGAGCGAATCAAGTGGTGACCTTCCAGTTCGATATTGTGGAGATTCTTTTTCACGGTCATCACATGATCGCGGGCAGCGCGCTGGGCCACATGCGGCAGTCGTTGCAAAACCGCGTTATAGATCCGCGCATGTTGGCGATCGATCTGCTTTTTTTGCTGGGGGCGATGGTAGAGATTATTCACGCTGGCAAACACCGAATTAAACATCAGATCGGTCAATGATTGCAGAGTGAAAACCAGCACCTGATTGTGGGAAGCCTGACAAATAGCGAGATGGAAAGCGTGATCCAACTGCGCATGTTCGATCAGTGAAATCTCTTTGTTGTTCTCACTGGCGGCGAGCATTTTTTCATAACAGCGAGTTATCAATACAAAATCAGCCTGGGTTCCCAGCGTTGCCGCCAACCTTGCTGATTCGCCTTCCAGTAATGCCCGGACGTCGAGCAGATCATACAGTGTTCGCGGCTGCGTGCTGAACAGATGGATCAGCGGACTGGTGTCCTGTACCCGATTAAGTCGCGCGACCCGAGAATCGCGCCCCTGCGCCGTTTCAATAATCCCGTGCCCGCGCAGCACCGTCAGCCCTTCACGCAGTGCGGAACGCGAGAAGCCGAGCTTTTCGCACAGTCGACGTTCCGAGGGAAGCGGCTGCCCGACCTTCAACACACCGTCGATAATTAACCGTTCGATACTCTCTGCAACCACTTCGCAAATAGGGCGACGTTCATCTTTCATTCCCGGACCTCGTGCACAGGTAGGACCAATTTTTCTGTTCTTAATTCGCGAAACACGCACATCATGCAAGTGATTATGTTACATCAATTTAACATTGAATTAACCTATGCGTGGTCACAGAGCTGGAAAAAAAATGGTCTGACCGGTAACTAAAGAGATAGACGAAAACAAAAAGCCCGCTTAATAACTGTTCACAGAAGCAGCACGCAAAAATCAGCTACCACACAACACAACAAAGCGAACCCTACTCATGAGCATCTTGTACGAAGAGCGTCTTGATGGCGCTTTACCCGATGTCGACCAAACATCGGTACTGATGGCACTGCGTGAGCATGTCCCCGGACTCGAGATCCTGCATACCGATGAGGAGATCACTCCTTACGAGTGTGACGGGTTGAGCGCGTATCGCACGCGTCCATTACTGGTTGTTCTGCCTAAGCAGATAGAACAGGTGGCGGCGATTCTGGCTGTCTGCCACCGTCTGCGTGTGCCGGTGGTGACTCGTGGCGCGGGCACCGGGCTTTCTGGCGGCGCGTTGCCGCTGGAAAAAGGCGTGTTGTTAGTGATGGCGCGCTTTAAAGAGATCCTCGATATAAACCCCGTCGGTCGCCGTGCGCGCGTGCAACCGGGCGTGCGTAATCTGGCTATCTCCCAGGCCGTAGCGCCGCATAATCTCTATTACGCGCCGGACCCTTCTTCACAAATCGCCTGTTCCATTGGCGGCAATGTGGCGGAAAATGCCGGTGGCGTTCACTGTCTGAAATATGGACTTACCGTACATAACCTGCTGAAAATTGAAGTGCAAACGCTGGACGGAGAGACGCTGACACTGGGATCGGACGCGCTGGATTCGCCGGGTTTTGACCTGCTGGCGCTGTTTACTGGATCAGAAGGTATGCTCGGCGTGACCACCGAAGTGACGGTAAAACTGCTGCCGAAGCCCCCCGTGGCACGGGTTCTGTTAGTCAGCTTTGACTCGGTAGAAAAAGCCGGACTCGCCGTCGGTGACATCATCGCCAATGGCATTATCCCTGGTGGGCTGGAGATGATGGATAACCTGTCGATTCGCGCGGCAGAAGATTTTATTCATGCCGGTTATCCCGTTGATGCCGAAGCGATTTTATTGTGCGAGCTGGACGGCGTGGAGTCTGACGTACAGGAAGATTGTGAACGGGTTAACGACATCTTACGGAAAGCGGGCGCGACTGACATCCGTCTGGCGCAGGACGAAGCGGAGCGTGTGCGTTTCTGGGCCGGTCGTAAAAACGCCTTTCCGGCGGTGGGGCGCATCTCTCCCGATTACTACTGCATGGACGGCACCATCCCACGCCGCGCGCTGCCTGGCGTACTGGAAGGCATTGCTCGTTTATCGCAGCAATATGATTTACGCGTCGCCAACGTCTTTCATGCCGGAGACGGTAACATGCACCCGTTAATCCTTTTCGATGCCAATGAACCCGGCGAATTTGCCCGCGCGGAAGCGCTGGGTGGGAAGATCCTCGAACTCTGCGTGGAAGTGGGCGGCAGCATCAGTGGGGAGCATGGCATTGGGCGCGAAAAAATCAATCAAATGTGCGCCCAGTTCAACAGCGATGAAATCACGACCTTCCATGCGGTCAAGGCGGCATTTGACCCCGATGGTTTGCTGAATCCTGGAAAAAACATTCCCACGCTACACCGCTGCGCTGAATTTGGTGCCATGCACGTGCACCACGGTCATTTACCTTTCCCTGAACTGGAGCGTTTCTGATGCTACGTGAGTGTGATTACAGCCAGGCGCTGCTGGAACAGGTGAATCAGGCGATTAGTAATAAAACGCCGCTGGTGATTCAGGGAAGCAATAGCAAAGCCTTTTTAGGTCGCCCTGTCACCGGGCAAACGCTGGATGTGCGTTGTCATCGCGGCATTGTGAATTACGACCCGACCGAGTTGGTGATCACCGCTCGTGCCGGAACGCCGCTGATGGCGATTGAAGCGGCGCTGGAAAGTGCGGGGCAAATGCTGCCCTGCGAGCCACCGTATTATGGTGAAGAAGCCACCTGGGGCGGCATGGTCGCTTGCGGTCTGGCGGGGCCGCGTCGACCGTGGAGCGGTTCGGTACGCGATTTTGTCCTCGGTACGCGCATTATTACCGGCAGTGGAAAACATCTGCGTTTTGGTGGCGAAGTGATGAAAAACGTTGCCGGATACGATCTCTCACGGCTAATGGCCGGAAGCTATGGCTGTCTTGGCGTACTTACTGAAATCTCAATGAAAGTGTTGCCTCGACCGCGCGCCACTATCAGCCTGCGTCGGGAAATCAGCCTGCAAGAAGCCATGAACGAAATCGCCCAGTGGCAACTCCAGCCATTACCCATTAGCGGTTTATGTTACTTCGACAACGGCTTGTGGCTCCGCCTTGAAGGCGGTGAAGGCTCGGTAAAAGCGGCGCGTGAACTGCTTGGGGGCGAAGAGGTTGCGGGTCAGTTCTGGCAGCAATTGCGTGAACAACAACTGCCATTCTTCTCGTTACCAGGGACTTTGTGGCGCATTTCATTACCCACCGATGCACCGATGATGGATTTACCCGGCGAGCAACTGATCGACTGGGGGGGCGCGTTACGCTGGCTGAAATCGACAGCCGATGACAATCAAATCCACCGTATCGCCCGCAACGCTGGTGGTCACGCAACTCGCTTTAGTCCAGGTGATGGCAGTTTTGCTCCGTTGCCTGCCCCTTTATTCCGCTATCACCAGCAGCTTAAACAGCAGCTCGACCCTTGCGGTGTGTTTAACCCCGGTCGCATGTACGCGGAACTTTAAGGAGCAGACTATGCAAACCCGGTTAACCGAAGAGATGCGCCAGAATACGCGGGCGCTGGAAGCTGACAGCATTCTGCGCGCCTGTGTGCACTGCGGATTTTGTACCGCAACCTGCCCGACCTATCAGCTCCTGGGTGATGAACTGGACGGGCCGCGTGGGCGCATCTATCTGATTAAACAGGTGCTGGAAGGTAACGAAGTTACACTTAAAACGCAGGAGCATCTCGATCGCTGTCTCACGTGCCGCAACTGTGAAACCACCTGTCCTTCTGGTGTGCGCTATCACACTCTGTTGGATATCGGGCGTGATATCGTCGAGCAAAAAGTGAAACGTCCACTGCCGGATCGAATGCTACGCGAAGGGCTGCGTCAGGTAGTGCCGCGCCCGGCGGTCTTCCGTGCGCTGACGCAAGTAGGCCTGGTGCTACGACCGTTTTTGCCAGAGCAGATTAGAGCAAAACTCCCCGCCGGGATCGTGAAAGCCAAACCGCGTCCGCCGTTGCGTCATAAGCGTCGGGTTTTAATGCTGAAAGGTTGCGTCCAGCCTACGCTTTCGCCCAACACCAACGCGGCAACCGCGCGGGTGCTGGATCGTCTGGGGATCAGCGTCATGCCAGCTAACGAAGCAGGCTGTTGTGGCGCGGTGGACTATCATCTTAATGCGCAAGAGAAAGGGTTAGCGCGCGCGCGAAATAATATTGATGCCTGGTGGCCGGCGATTGAAGCAGGCGCCGAGGCAATTTTGCAAACCGCCAGCGGCTGTGGGGCATTCGTTAAAGAGTATGGGCAGATGCTGAAAAACGATGCGTTGTATGCCGATAAAGCGCGTCAGGTCAGCGAACTGGCGGTTGATTTAGTCGAGCTTTTGCGTGAGGAGCCGCTGGAAAAGCTGGCGATTCGCGGCGATAAAAAACTGGCCTTCCACTGTCCGTGTACCCTGCAACATGCGCAAAAACTGAATGGCGAAGTAGAAAAAGTGTTACTGCGGCTGGGATTTACCTTAACCGACGTTCCCGACAGCCATCTGTGCTGCGGTTCGGCGGGAACTTATGCGTTAACGCATCCCGATCTGGCGCGCCAGTTGCGGGATAACAAAATGAATGCGCTGGAAAGCGGCAAACCGGAAATGATCGTTACCGCCAACATTGGTTGCCAGACGCATCTGGCGAGCGCCGGTCGTACCTCTGTGCGTCACTGGATTGAAATTGTAGAACAAGCCCTTGAAAAGGAATAACAAAATGAAAACTAAAGTCATTCTTAGCCAGCAAATGGCGAGTGCAATTATTGCCGCAGGTCAGGAAGAGGCGCAGAAAAATAACTGGTCCGTTTCCATTGCTGTTGCCGATGACGGCGGTCATCTGCTGGCGTTAAGTCGTATGGATGATTGCGCGCCGATTGCGGCCTACATCTCCCAGGAGAAAGCGCGTACCGCCGCGCTGGGGCGCCGCGAAACTAAGGGCTATGAAGAGATGGTGAACAACGGGCGTACGGCGTTTGTGACGGCACCGTTACTGACGTCGCTGGAAGGCGGCGTACCGGTTGTTGTTGATGGGCAGATTATTGGCGCTGTGGGTGTGTCTGGTTTAACCGGGGCACAGGATGCGCAGGTCGCGAAAGCGGCAGCAGCGGTATTGGCGAAATAAGCGAAAACGAGGAGATTAACAATGAGTGAAACCATAACCCAGGGCCGTTTACGCATTGACGCCAACTTTAAACGTTTTGTTGATGAAGAAGTTTTACCCGGAACAGGGCTGGACTCTGCGGCGTTCTGGCACAATTTTGATGATATTGTTCACGATCTGTCGCCAGAGAATCGTCAGTTACTGGCAGAGCGCGATCGCATTCAGGCGGCGCTCGACGAATGGCATCGCAGCAATCCGGGGCCGGTAAAAGATAAAGCAGCCTATAAATCTTTCCTGCGTGAACTGGGCTACCTGGTGCCGCAACCGGGCCATGTGACGGTGGAAACCACCGGCATCGACAGCGAAATCACCAGCCAGGCGGGGCCGCAACTGGTGGTTCCGGCAATGAACGCCCGCTACGCGTTGAATGCGGCGAACGCTCGCTGGGGTTCACTGTACGATGCGCTATACGGCAGCGACATCATCCCGCAGGAAGGGGCGATGGTCAGCGGCTACGATCCGCAACGCGGTGAGCAGGTTATCGCCTGGGTTCGGCGTTTCCTCGATGAATCTCTACCGCTGGAAAACGGCAGCTATCAGGATGTGGTGGCGTTTAAGGTGGTCGACAAACAATTACGTATTCTGTTGAAAAATGGCTCAGAAACCACGTTACGTACCCCGGCGCAGTTTGTCGGCTACCGTGGCGATGCTGCTGCACCGACCTGCATTTTGCTGAAAAATAACGGTCTGCATATCGAACTGCAAATCGATGCCAACGGACGGATTGGCAAAGACGATCCGGCGCATATCAACGACGTTATCGTCGAAGCCGCCATCAGTACCATTCTCGATTGTGAAGACTCGGTCGCTGCGGTTGATGCTGAAGATAAAATCCTGCTGTACCGCAATCTGTTGGGGCTGATGCAGGGCACTCTGCAAGAGAAAATGGAGAAAAACGGTCGGCAAATCGTGCGTAAACTGAATGACGATCGTCAGTACACCGCCGCCGATGGTTCTGAAATTTCTTTGCACGGGCGCTCGCTGCTGTTTATCCGCAACGTGGGGCATTTGATGACTATCCCCGTAATTTGGGACAGCGAAGGCAATGAAATTCCGGAAGGTATTCTTGATGGCGTCATGACAGGTGCGATTGCCCTCTACGACTTAAAAGTGCAGAAAAACTCGCGTACTGGCAGCGTTTATATTGTGAAACCGAAAATGCACGGTCCGCAGGAAGTGGCGTTTGCCAACAAACTGTTTACCCGCGTTGAGACCATGCTTGGTATGGAACCAAATACCCTGAAAATGGGCATTATGGATGAAGAACGCCGGACCTCGCTGAACTTGCGTAGTTGTATCGCGCAGGCACGCAACCGCGTGGCGTTCATCAACACCGGCTTCCTCGACCGTACTGGTGATGAGATGCATTCGGTGATGGAAGCGGGCCCGATGTTGCGTAAAAACCAGATGAAATCGACACCGTGGATCAAAGCCTACGAGCGCAATAACGTGCTTTCCGGCCTGTTTTGTGGGCTGCGCGGTAAAGCGCAAATCGGTAAAGGGATGTGGGCAATGCCAGATCTGATGGCAGACATGTACAGCCAAAAGGGCGATCAGTTACGTGCCGGGGCGAACACGGCCTGGGTTCCGTCACCGACCGCAGCCACGTTGCATGCGTTGCACTATCACCAAACCAACGTACAGAGCGTGCAAGCCAACATTGCCAACACAGAGTTCAATGCAGAATTTGAGCCTCTGCTGGACGATCTGCTGACCATTCCGGTTGCTGAAAACGCAAACTGGTCGGCACAAGAGATCCAACAAGAGCTGGATAACAACGTGCAGGGGATTCTGGGTTATGTGGTGCGTTGGGTAGAGCAGGGGATTGGTTGTTCAAAAGTGCCGGATATCCACAACGTGGCGCTGATGGAAGACCGTGCAACGCTGCGCATCTCCAGCCAACATATCGCCAACTGGTTACGTCACGGTATTCTGACCAAAGAACAGGTGCAGGCGTCGCTGGAGAATATGGCGAAAGTGGTTGATCAGCAAAACGCTGGCGATCCGGCGTATCGTCCGATGGTGGGGAATTTTGCTAACTCGTGGGCGTTTAAAGCCGCCAGCGATTTAATCTTCCTCGGTGTGAAACAGCCAAACGGTTATACCGAACCGTTATTACATGCCTGGCGTTTACGCGAAAAAGAAAGTCATTAATAGCAATAGCAAAAGCCCCGGCAAGTTTTACCGCTGGGGCTATTATAGTTACTGCGGTAGTTCATTTATCCCGGAAATAACCGGAGCGATTATCAGGGTTTAATAAAATTAAATACCCGTAGCGCATCATTAGCGGGTTAAAACAACAATATGGACATCTTAACGATACTCTGCGCCTGCGGGTGCGGAACAGAACCCCTTACCCGATATACTTGTTATGCCTGAGGTAGCAATTGCGTTAGCGGCGTGCTGTTGCTGTAAAGTATAACGCCTATATTTTACAGTTCAGTCCTCTTTTGCTTATTACAACCTTAAGCATATCAAGCATATAAAGATAATAAGAGACTGAACAATATGGTTACCTGGACCCAAATGTATATGCCGATGGGAGGGCTGGGGCTATCCGCTCTGGTTGCCCTGATCCCGATAATATTCTTCTTCGTTGCGCTTGCGATATTACGTCTGAAAGGGCATGTCGCCGGAGCAATAACCCTTATATTATCGATATTGATTGCGATATTCGCCTTTAAAATGCCGATTGATATGGCATTTGCTGCTGCGGGATATGGTTTTATTTATGGTTTATGGCCAATCGCCTGGATTATTGTCGCGGCGGTATTCCTCTATAAATTAACCGTTGCCAGCGGCCAGTTTGATATTATCCGCAGCTCGGTTATCTCCATCACCGACGATCAACGTTTGCAGGTGTTGCTGATTGGCTTCTCTTTTGGCGCACTGTTAGAAGGAGCTGCGGGCTTTGGCGCGCCGGTGGCGATTACTGGCGCGCTGCTGGTGGGACTGGGCTTTAAACCGTTATACGCGGCGGGGCTGTGTCTGATTGCCAACACCGCGCCGGTGGCGTTTGGTGCGTTGGGCGTGCCTATTCTGGTTGCCGGTCAGGTGACTGGCATCGATCCGTTCGACATTGGCGCAATGGCGGGACGTCAGTTGCCGTTCCTGTCGGTACTGGTGCCGTTCTGGCTGGTGGCGATGATGGACGGCTGGAAAGGGGTGAAAGAGACATGGCCAGCGGCGCTGGTGGCGGGTGGTAGCTTCGCAGTTACCCAGTTCTTTACCTCTAACTACATTGGCCCGGAACTGCCGGATATTACTTCGGCGCTGGTGAGTATCGTCTCACTCTCTTTATTCCTCAAAGTCTGGCGGCCGAAAAATACCGAAACGGCAATCAGCATGGGGCAATCCGCAGGTGCGATGGTGGTGAATAAACCGTCTTCTGGCGGCCCAGTACCGTCAGAATACAGCCTTGGGCAAATCATTCGTGCGTGGTCACCGTTTTTAATCTTAACGGTGCTGGTCACCATCTGGACCATGAAGCCGTTTAAAGCGTTATTCGCTCCGGGCGGCGCGTTTTATTCGCTGGTGATTAACTTCCAGATCCCCCATTTGCATCAACAGGTACTGAAAGCGGCACCCATTGTCGCCCAACCGACGCCAATGGATGCGGTGTTTAAATTTGATCCACTCTCCGCTGGCGGAACTGCGATTTTTATCGCGGCAATTATCTCTATCTTCATTCTTGGTGTCGGGATCAAGAAAGGTATTGGCGTTTTCGCAGAAACGCTAATTAGCCTGAAGTGGCCGATATTGTCGATTGGCATGGTGCTGGCATTTGCCTTCGTGACCAACTATTCCGGCATGTCCACTACGCTGGCGCTGGTACTGGCGGGTACTGGCGTGATGTTCCCGTTCTTCTCGCCGTTCCTTGGTTGGCTGGGGGTATTTCTTACCGGCTCTGACACATCCTCGAACGCCCTGTTTGGTTCACTGCAATCAACTACCGCGCAGCAAATCAACGTTTCGGACACTCTGCTGGTGGCAGCAAATACCAGCGGCGGCGTGACCGGCAAGATGATCTCCCCGCAATCTATCGCCGTGGCCTGCGCCGCGACGGGCATGGTGGGCAGAGAATCTGAATTGTTCCGTTACACCGTGAAGCACAGTCTGATCTTTGCCAGCGTTATTGGCATTATCACGCTGCTGCAGGCATATGTGTTTACCGGAATGTTGGTTTCGTAATTCAATAAAGCCGGATGGCTGTAAATATCATCCGGCTTTTTTCATATCTGTTTCGTTATTCCGGCTAAACAATAGTAAGATTATTTCTCTATTTATTATCATCAGATCAATAATGTTTGATGATTAGATAACCTGGTAAATAATTAATGGCGTGAAAATCTGTGTTTTTTTACCACGCAAAACAAGCTGTATTAATTGTGTTCGCTTGATGAGCAAGTAGCGTGCTATCTGTTGCTTTTGCAATCGCAATCGTTAAAACTATCAATGACTTGAGATAGTAACATTGTGAATAATTGTTACTTTTTTGTTTGTTGAAAATTTTTATAAATCACCCCTCTGACATCGTATAGGGGATATTCCTATAAATTTTATCTATTTCGTTATCAATAATGCAGATTTCTTAAGAATGGAGGTCATTTTTAGAGAAGGTAAAACATAAAACTATTTCCACAGTTACGAATTTTTTAACTTTGTTTTGTCACTTGCGTTATTAATGAATAAGAAATTTAAATATAAGAAATCGCTTTTAGCGGCTATTTTAAGCGCAACCCTGTTAGCCGGTTGTGATGGCGGTGGTTCAGGCTCGTCCTCCGATACTCCGCCTGTAGATTCTGGAACAGGGTCTTTGCCGGAAGTGAAACCTGATCCAACACCAAACCCGGAGCCGACGCCTGAGCCGACGCCGGACCCAGAACCTACGCCGGATCCAACACCTGATCCTGAGCCGACACCAGAACCAGAGCCAGAACCTGTTCCCACGAAAACGGGTTATCTGACCCTGGGCGGAAGCCAGCGGGTAACTGGTGCTACCTGTAATGGTGAATCCAGCGATGGCTTTACTTTTACACCTGGCAACACCGTGAGTTGTGTGGTTGGTAGTACGACCATTGCAACTTTCAACACCCAGTCAGAAGCTGCGCGTAGCCTGCGTGCGGTTGACAAAGTGTCGTTTAGCCTCGAGGACGCGCAGGAGCTGGCGGATTCTGAAAATGAGAAAACCAACGCTATCTCTCTGTTAACTTCCAGCGACAGTTGCCCGGCGGATGCAGAACAACTTTGTCTGACCTTCTCGTCAGTGGTCGATCGCGCACGCTTTGAAAAACTGTATAAGCAAATCGATCTGGCACCGGAAGAATTCAAAAAGCTGGTAAATGAGGAAGTGGAAAACAATGTCGCGACCGATAAAGCGCCATCCACCCATACCTCACCGGTCGTGCCCGTCACGACAGAGGGAACAACGCCGGATCTGAACGCCAAATTTGTGTCAGCTAATGCGGAACAGTTTTATCAGTATCAACCTACTGAAATTATTCTCTCCGAAGGCCGCCTGGTGGATAGCCAGGGATATGGTGTTGCTGGTGTTGACTACTACACCAATTCAGGCCGTGGTGTGACAGGGGAAAATGGTGAATTTTCCTTTAGCTGGGGCGAAACCATCTCCTTTGGTATCGATACCTTTGAACTTGGCTCAGTACGCGGCAACAAGTCGACCATTGCGCTGGCTGAACTGGGTGATGAAGTTCGCGGCGCGAATGTCGATCAACTGATTCATCGCTATTCGACGACCGGGCAAAATAATACCCGTGTTGTTCCGGACGATGTACGCAAGGTCTTTGCTGAATATCCCAACGTGATTAACGAGATTATCAATCTCTCGTTATCCAATGGCGCGACGCTGGATGAAGGCGATCAAACCGTTGTGCTGCCAAACGAATTTATCGAGCAGTTTAAGACGGGACAGGCCAAAGAGATCGATACCGCGATTTGTACGAAAACCGCCGGTTGTAACGAGGCTCGCTGGTTCTCGCTGACGACACGCAATGTTAATGACGGTCAGATTCAGGGCGTTATCAACAAACTGTGGGGTGTGGATACGAACTACCAATCTGTCAGCAAGTTCCATGTATTCCATGACTCCACCAACTTCTATGGCAGCACCGGTAATGCGCGCGGTCAGGCGGTGGTGAATATCTCCAACGCGGCCTTCCCGATTCTGATGGCGCGTAATGATAAAAACTACTGGCTGGCCTTTGGTGAAAAACGCGCCTGGGATAAAAACGAGCTGGCGTACATTACTGAAGCGCCTTCTCTTGTTGTGCCGGAAAACGTGACGCGCGATACCGCGACCTTCAACCTGCCGTTTATTTCGCTGGGGCAAGTCGGTGATGGCAAGCTGATGGTTATCGGTAACCCGCACTACAACAGCATTTTGCGTTGCCCTAATGGTTACAGTTGGGCCGGTGGTGTCAATGATAAAGGTGAGTGTACGCTCAGCGGTGATTCAGATGATATGAAGCACTTCATGCAGAACGTACTGCGCTACCTGTCAAACGACATCTGGCAGCCGAATACCAAGAGCACAATGACCGTGGGTACGAACCTGGAAAACGTTTATTTCAAACGTCATGGCCAGGTCACTGGGAACAGTGCTCCATTTGGCTTCCATCCGGATTTTGCAGGTATTTCTGTTAAACATTTGACCAGCTATGGCGATCTGAATCCGGAAGAAGTTCCTTTGCTGATCCTCAACGGTTTTGAATATGTGACTCAGTGGTCTGGCGATCCCTATGCAGTGCCTCTGCGTGCAGATACCAGCAAACCGAAGCTGACTCAGCAGGATGTGACCGATCTGATCGCCTATCTGAACAAAGGCGGCTCAGTGCTGATCATGGAAAACGTGATGAGCAATCTTAAGGAAGAGAGCGCGTCTGGCTTTGTGCGTCTGCTGGATGCCGCGGGTCTGTCAATGGCTCTGAACAAATCGGTGGTGAACAACGATCCGCAGGGTTATCCGGATCGCGTACGCCAGCGCCGAGCGAATGGCATTTGGGTTTATGAACGTTATCCTGCCGCAGACGGTGCGCAGCCGCCGTACACCATCGACCCAACTACAGGGGAAGTGACCTGGAAATATCAGGAAGAAGGTAAGCCTGATGACAAGCCGAAACTGGAAGTGGCCAGTTGGCTGGAAGATGTCGATGGCGAACAGGTCAAGCGCTATGCCTTTATCGATGAGGCGGAGTTTAAAACAAAAGAGTCTCTGGAGGCGGCAAAGGCAAAAATCTTTGAAAAGTTTCCTGGATTACAGGAGTGTAAGGACTCGACATATCACTATGAGGTCAACTGCCTGGAATATCGTCCTGGTACGGGTGTTCCTGTGACGGGGACAATGTATGTTCCGCAGTATACGCAACTGAATCTTGACGCCGACACTGCGAAAGCGATGGTGCAGGCTGCGGATTTAGGCACCAACATTCAGCGCCTGTATCAACATGAGCTTTATTTCCGTACTAAAGGCAGTAAAGGCGAACGTCTGAACAGCGTCGATCTCGAACGTCTGTACCAGAACATGTCGGTCTGGCTGTGGAACGACACGGCTTATCGTTATGAAGAAGGCAAAAATGACGAGCTGGGCTTTAAAACGTTCACTGAGTTCCTGAACTGCTACGCCAACGATGCTTACGAGGGGGGCACCAAGTGCTCCGCGGAACTGAAGAAATCGCTGGTTGATAACAACATGATCTACGGTGACGGTAGCAGCAAAGCAGGCATGATGAACCCGAGCTATCCGCTCAACTATATGGAAAAACCGCTGACGCGCCTGATGCTGGGCCGTTCCTGGTGGGATCTGAACATTAAAGTTGATGTTGAGAAGTATCCTGGAGCGGTATCTGTAGGTGGAGAGGAGGTTACTGAAACCATCAGCCTGTACTCGAATCCGACCAAATGGTTTGCGGGGAACATGCAATCAACCGGCCTGTGGGCACCAGCTCAGCAGGAAGTTAGCATTAAGTCCAATGCGAAAGTCCCAGTGACCGTAACCGTGGCGCTGGCCGATGACCTGACCGGACGTGAAAAGCATGAAGTTGCTCTGAACCGTCCGCCAAGAGTCACCAAAACATATACTCTGGAGGCTAATGGTAAGGTGACGTTCAAGGTTCCTTACGGCGGTCTGATTTATATCAAGGGCAATAGCTCTACCAATGAATCTGCCAGCTTCACCTTTACCGGTGTGGTAAAAGCACCGTTCTATAAAGACGGCGAATGGAAAAACGATCTGAAATCCCCTGCGCCGCTGGGCGAGCTGGAGTCAGACGCTTTCGTTTATACCACGCCGAAGAAGAACCTTGAGGCCAGCAATTTCACTGGTGGTGTAGCAGAATTCGCTAAAGATCTGGATACCTTTGCCAGCTCGATGAATGACTTCTACGGTCGTGATGGCGAAAGTGGTAACCACCGGATGTTTACCTATAAGGCATTGACAGGTCACAAGCATCGTTTCGCCAACGATGTGCAGATCTCCATCGGTGATGCGCACTCGGGTTATCCGGTAATGAACAGCAGCTTCTCGACGAACAGCACCACGCTGCCGACGACGCCGCTGAACGACTGGTTGATCTGGCACGAAGTCGGTCATAACGCTGCAGAAACACCGCTGAACGTACCGGGTGCAACTGAAGTGGCGAACAACGTGCTGGCGCTGTACATGCAGGATCGCTATCTCGGTAAGATGAACCGTGTCGCTGACGACATTACCGTCGCGCCGGAATATCTGGACGAGAGCAACGGTCAGGCCTGGGCGCGCGGCGGTGCGGGTGACCGTCTGCTGATGTACGCACAGTTGAAGGAGTGGGCAGAGGAAAACTTTGATATCAAACAGTGGTATCCAGATGGTGACCTGCCTAAGTTCTACAGCGATCGTAAAGGGATGAAGGGCTGGAACCTGTTCCAGTTGATGCACCGTAAAGCGCGCGGCGATGAGGCAGGCAAAACCAAGTTTGGCGAAAGAAATTACTGTGCTGAGTCAAACGGTAACGCTGCTGACACGCTGATGCTGTGTGCATCCTGGGTCGCTCAGGCGGATCTTTCGGAATTCTTTAAGAAATGGAATCCGGGCGCAAATGCTTACCAGCTTCCGGGGGCAAGTGAGATGAGCTTCGAAGGCGGAGTGAGCCAGTCGGCTTACAACACGCTCGCGGCGATGCACCTGTCGAAACCGGAAAAAGGGCCGGAAACCATTAATAAGGTTACCGAGTATTCGATGCCAGCCGAATAAGCCTGTAGGCCGGATAAGGCGTTCACGCCGCATCCGGCATGAAATAAGGCGCACCGGGTCAACATATATGCCCGATGCGCCAGCTTATCGGGCCTGGAGGGAAGAAGCCGCGATTACTTGCGTTGGCAGACACCTGTAGGCCGGATAAGGCGTTCACGCCGCATCCGGCAAGTTACAACAAATAACCTTTAACCATGCTTTTTGATGTTTTTCAGCAATATCCTGCTGCGATGCCTGTCCTGGCAACCGTCGGAGGATTAATCATCGGCAGTTTTTTGAATGTGGTGATCTGGCGTTACCCCATCATGCTTCGCCAACAAATGGCGGAGTTTCACGGTGAAACGCCGAGCACGCAGCTAAAAATAAGCCTGGCGCTGCCACGCTCGCATTGTCCGCATTGTCAGCAGACCATCCGCGTTCGTGACAACATTCCGCTGCTCTCCTGGCTGATGCTCAAAGGGCGCTGCCGTGATTGTCAGACGAAAATCAGCAAGCGTTATCCGCTGGTGGAGTTATTGACGGCACTCGCTTTTTTGTTGGCAAGTCTGGTGTGGCCGGAAAGTGGATGGGGGCTGGCGGTGATGATATTATCCGCCTGGCTGATTGCCGCGAGTGTCATCGACCTCGATAACCAATGGCTGCCCGATGTCTTTACTCAGGGCGTATTGTGGACGGGGCTGATTGCGGCATGGGCGCAGCAGAGTCCGTTAACGCTACAAGACGCAGTCACCGGCGTACTGGTGGGATTTATCACTTTTTACTCCCTGCGCTGGATAGCCGGAATAGTTCTGCGTAAAGAAGCATTAGGCATGGGCGATGTATTACTCTTCGCTGCTTTAGGTGGCTGGGTGGGGGCATTGTCGCTACCCCATGTTGCTTTAATTGCATCATGCTGCGGGCTGATATATGCCGTTATTACAAAAAAAGGATCAACGACGCTGCCTTTTGGACCGTGTTTAAGTCTGGGCGGTATAGCAACACTTTATCTACAGGCATTGTTTTAATGATAACCACGTCATTATCGAAGTGACATTTTTACTCTCATTAATAACCTTAGAGATTATTTACTATGTCGATAAAACAAATGCCAGGGAGGGTATTAATATCGCTATTGTTAAGCGTTACAGGATTATTAAGTGGCTGCGCAAGTCATAATGAAAACGCCAGTTTACTGGCGAAAAAACAGGCGCAAAATATCAGCCAAAACCTGCCGATTAAATCTGCGGGATATACCTTAGTGCTGGCGCAAAGTAGCGGCACGACGGTAAAAATGACCATTATCAGCGAAGCGGGTGCTCAAACCACGCAAACGCCGGACGCGTTTTTAACCAGCTATCAACGACAAATGTGCGCTGACCCAACGGTGAAATTAATGATCACTGAGGGGATTAATTACAGCATAACGATTAATGATACACGCACAGGCAACCAGTATCAGCGGAAACTGGATCGTACCACCTGTGGAATAGTCAAAGCATAACGTCGGGTATATATAAATTGGCGCGGGTTGTTTTTCGTGACGCACGAATTTATCTCAATCAATGGCTGACTAAAATTCGTTACACTCTTAGCCAGGGACAATCTCTTAATACAGACAAAGAGCATCTGCGCAAAATTGCACGCGGGATGTTCTGGCTGATGTTGCTTATTATTTCTGCAAAAATGGCGCATTCACTCTGGCGCTATATCTCCTTTTCTGCGGAATATACGGCGATTTCCCCATCGGTGAATAAATCGACCCGCGCGGATGTAAAAACGTTCGATAAAAAAGACGTGCAATTAATCAGCCAGCAAAACTGGTTTGGCAAATATCAGCCCGTTGCTGCACTGGTAAAACAACCCGAACCGGCTCCGGTGGCAGAAACACGTCTTAACGTGGTACTGCGCGGGATCGCCTTTGGTGCCAGACCCGGCGCGGTTATTGAAGAAGGCGGCAAACAGCAGGTCTATTTGCTGGGCGAACGGCTTGACTCTCACAACGCGGTGATCGAAGAGATTTATCGCGATCATGTGGTGCTGCGTTATCAGGGAAAAATGGAGCGCCTGAGTCTGGCAGAAGAGGAGCGTTCCACCGTTGCCGTGACCAATGAAAAAACCGTCAGTGACGAAGCAAAGCAAACAGCCGCTGAACCTGCCGCCAGCACGCCAGTTGAGATCCCGGCTGCCGTGCGCCAGGCACTGGCGAAAGACCCGCAGAAAATTTTTAACTATATCCAGCTTACGCCTGTGCGTAAGGAGGGGATTGTCGGTTATGCAGTGAAACCGGGGGCAGATCGTTCTCTGTTCGATGCCAGCGGTTTCAAGGAAGGCGATATCGCCATTGCGTTAAATCAGCAGGATTTCACTGATCCACGAGCAATGATTGCTCTGATGCGGCAGTTACCTTCAATGGATTCCATTCAACTCACGGTTTTACGCAAGGGTGCGCGCTACGACATTTCCATCGCGCTGCGCTAACCGCATTTAATCCAGGAGAATCATTCATCGTGTTTTGGCGTGATATTACGTTGTCGATCTGGCGTAAGAAGACAACTGGCCTCAAAACAAAAAAGCGTTTACTGCCGCTGATGCTGGCAGCGGCATTATGCAGTTCACCAGTTTGGGCGGAAGAAGCCACTTTTACCGCCAATTTTAAAGATACCGACCTGAAATCGTTTATCGAAACCGTCGGCGCTAACCTCAATAAAACCATCATTATGGGGCCGGGCGTTCAGGGGAAAGTGAGTATTCGTACTATGACCCCGCTCAATGAACGCCAGTATTACCAGCTATTCCTTAACCTGCTGGAAGCGCAGGGGTATGCCGTCGTGCCGATGGAAAACGACGTGCTGAAGGTGGTGAAATCCAGCGCCGCAAAAGTCGAGCCGTTGCCGCTGGTCGGTGAAGGTAACGATAACTACGCGGGCGATGAAATGGTCACTAAAGTGGTGCCGGTACGTAATGTGTCTGTACGCGAACTGGCACCGATTCTGCGCCAGATGATCGACAGCGCGGGTTCTGGCAACGTCGTTAATTACGATCCCTCCAACGTGATTATGCTTACCGGACGCGCCTCGGTTGTGGAACGGCTGACGGAAGTGATTCAGCGCGTGGATCATGCGGGAAACCGCACCGAAGAGGTGATCCCGCTGGATAACGCCTCGGCCTCGGAAATTGCCCGCGTGCTGGAAAGCTTGACCAAAAACAGCGGCGAGAACCAACCAGCAACGCTGAAATCACAGATTGTTGCTGATGAACGCACTAACAGCGTCATTGTCAGCGGCGATCCCGCTACGCGAGACAAAATGCGCCGTCTGATCCGTCGCCTGGACTCAGAAATGGAACGCAGCGGCAACAGCCAGGTGTTCTATCTCAAATACAGCAAAGCGGAAGATCTGGTCGATGTTCTGAAACAGGTCAGCGGCACGCTCACCGCCGCTAAAGAAGAGGCGGAAGGCACGGTCAGTAGCGGACGTGAGGTTGTTTCTATTGCCGCCAGCAAACACAGTAATGCCCTGATTGTGACCGCGCCGCAGGACATCATGCAGTCGCTGCAAAGCGTGATTGAACAACTGGATATCCGCCGTGCTCAGGTGCATGTCGAGGCGTTGATCGTGGAGGTTGCCGAAGGCAGCAATATCAACTTCGGCGTGCAGTGGGCGTCGAAAGATGCCGGATTAATGCAGTTTGCCAACGGCACGCAGATCCCTATCGGTACGCTGGGGGCGGCGATTTCTGCAGCGAAGCCGCAGAAAGGCTCCACGGTGATCAGCGAAAACGGTGCCACCACCATTAACCCGGACACCAACGGCGATCTCTCCACGCTCGCCCAGCTACTTTCCGGCTTTAGCGGTACGGCGGTTGGCGTGGTGAAAGGCGACTGGATGGCGCTGGTGCAGGCGGTCAAAAACGACTCCAGCTCTAACGTCCTTTCTACGCCGAGCATCACCACGCTGGACAACCAGGAAGCCTTCTTCATGGTGGGCCAGGACGTTCCGGTATTAACCGGCTCTACCGTTGGCTCCAATAACAGCAATCCTTTCAATACAGTAGAAAGGAAAAAAGTCGGCATCATGCTGAAAGTCACGCCGCAGATTAACGAAGGTAACGCGGTACAGATGGTGATTGAGCAGGAAGTCTCGAAGGTGGAAGGGCAGACCAGCCTCGACGTCGTGTTTGGTGAGCGCAAACTGAAAACCACCGTGCTGGCTAACGATGGTGAGCTGATTGTGCTTGGCGGTCTGATGGACGACCAGGCGGGAGAAAGCGTGGCGAAAGTGCCGCTGCTGGGCGATATCCCATTGATTGGTAACCTGTTTAAATCCACGGCGGATAAAAAAGAAAAACGTAACCTGATGGTGTTTATCCGCCCGACCATTCTGCGTGACGGTATGGCGGCAGACGGTGTATCGCAGCGCAAATATAACTATATGCGTGCCGAACAGATCTATCGTGATGAGCAAGGCTTAAGCCTGATGCCGCACACTGCGCAGCCGGTACTGCCAGCGCAAAACCAGGCATTGCCGCCGGAAGTACGCGCGTTCCTCAATGCCGGGAGAACGCGTTAATGGTGCCTGAAGCACAGGAAACCACCGCTAACACCGTGCGTCTGCCCTACAGTTTCAGCCGTCGGTTTAGCCTGGTGGCGTGGTGCGAAGCGTCGCTGGAGATCCTCCATGTTCATCCGTTGTCGCTCTCTGTTTTGCAGGAGCTGCAGCGGGGGCTGAACGTGCCCTTTACGCTGCGGCAAATCGACGAGGCCGAATTTGAACAGCGGCTGAATGCGGTCTGGCAGCGGGACTCTTCCGAGGCTCGCCAGTTGATGGAAGATCTCGGTTCCGCCGAGGACTTTTTTACCCTCGCCGAAGAACTGCCGGAAACGGAAGATCTGCTGGAAAGTGACGACGATGCGCCGATCATAAAACTGATCAACGCTATGCTGGCAGAGGCGATTAAAGAAGGCGCTTCGGATATCCACATCGAGACGTTTGAAAAGAGTCTGGTGATCCGTTTTCGTGTTGACGGCACATTACATGAAATGCTGCGCCCGGGGCGCAAACTGGCCTCGCTGCTGGTATCTCGTATTAAGGTGATGGCACGGCTGGATATCGCCGAAAAGCGCGTGCCGCAGGATGGACGTATTGCGCTGCTGCTGGGCGGCCGGGCGATTGACGTGCGTGTCTCCACCATGCCTTCTGCCTGGGGTGAGCGCGTGGTGCTGCGACTGCTGGACAAAAACCAGGCCCGCCTGACGCTGGAGCGTCTGGGGCTGAGTCATGAACTGACCGCGCAGTTGCGCCAGCTACTGCACAAACCGCACGGCATCTTTCTGGTGACGGGGCCGACGGGTTCTGGCAAAAGCACCACGCTGTACGCCGGATTGCAGGAGCTGAACAACCACTCGCGCAACATTCTCACGGTTGAAGACCCCATCGAATACATGATTGAAGGGATCGGTCAGACGCAGGTCAACACCCGTGTCGGCATGACCTTCGCCCGTGGCCTGCGTGCGATTTTGCGTCAGGACCCGGATGTAGTGATGGTCGGTGAGATCCGCGATACCGAAACCGCAGAAATCGCCGTTCAGGCGTCGCTTACGGGGCACCTGGTTCTTTCCACGTTGCATACCAACACGGCGGTGGGGGCAATCACGCGTTTGCAGGATATGGGCGTAGAGCCTTTCCTGCTCTCTTCCAGTCTGACGGGCGTGATGGCGCAGCGACTGGTTCGCACGCTGTGCCCCGACTGCCGCCAGCCCGCACCTGCTACCGACGAAGAAAAACGCCTGTTGGGGATTACCGATGCGCGAACCGTCACTCTGTACCATCCGCAGGGCTGCCCCGCCTGTAATCACAAAGGTTTTCGCGGGCGTACTGCCATCCATGAGCTGATCGTGGTGGATGCCACATTGCGTGATTTGATCCACCGTCAGGCCGGGGAACTGGAGCTGGAACGTTATGTCCGGCAACACTCTGCGGGTATCCGCAGCAACGGCATTGAGAAAGTACTCGCCGGAGAAACCTCTCTCGATGAAGTGCTGCGGGTAACGATGGAGGCGTAATGGCACTGTTTTACTATCAGGCACTACAGCGTAATGGCCGCAAAACCAAAGGCATGATTGAGGCGGATTCCGCGCGTCATGCCCGCCAGTTGTTGCGCGGTAAAGAGCTCATTCCCGTGCACATTGAAGCCCGGCTGAATGCTTCGTCAGGGGGAATGTTGCAGCGTCGGCGGCACGCACATCGTCGTGTGGCGGCGGCAGATCTGGCGCTGTTCACCCGCCAACTGGCAACGTTGGTTCAGGCAGCAATGCCGCTGGAAACCTGCTTACAGGCGGTCAGTGAGCAAAGCGAAAAACTGCATGTGAAAAGTCTGGGAATGGCGCTGCGCAGCCGGATTCAGGAGGGGTACACCCTGTCGGACAGCCTGCGCGAACACCCCCGCGTCTTTGATTCCCTGTTTTGTTCGATGGTGGCTGCCGGAGAAAAATCCGGGCATCTCGATGTGGTGCTCAATCGCCTGGCAGATTACACCGAACAGCGCCAGCGCCTGAAATCACGACTGCTGCAGGCCATGCTCTACCCGCTGGTGCTGTTGGTGGTGGCAACGGGTGTGGTCACTATTTTGCTGACGGCGGTGGTGCCGAAAATTATCGAACAGTTCGATCACCTCGGACACGCGCTGCCCGCCTCCACCCGCACCCTTATCGCCATGAGCGACGCCTTACAAGCCAGCGGCGTTTATTGGCTGGCGGGATTGCTGGGGCTTCTGGTGCTGGGGCAACGGCTACTCAAAAAGCCGACTATGCGGCTGCGCTGGGATAAAACTTTGCTGCGCCTGCCCGTGACGGGGCGGGTTGCTCGCGGGCTGAATACGGCGCGTTTTTCCCGCACTTTAAGCATCCTCACCGCCAGCAGTGTTCCGCTGCTGGAAGGCATTCAGACCGCTGCCGCCGTGTCGGCAAATCGCTATGTCGAGCAGCAACTGCTACTGGCGGCAGATCGCGTCCGCGAAGGAAGCAGTCTGCGCGCCGCGCTGGCGGATCTGCGCCTGTTCCCGCCGATGATGTTGTACATGATCGCCTCTGGTGAACAGAGCGGCGAGCTGGAAACCATGCTTGAACAGGCCGCGGTCAACCAGGAACGGGAGTTTGATACCCAGGTGGGGCTGGCGTTAGGGCTGTTTGAACCGGCGCTGGTGGTGATGATGGCGGGCGTGGTGCTGTTTATCGTCATCGCCATCCTCGAACCGATGCTGCAACTGAACAATATGGTTGGAATGTAATTTACGGAGTTATCACATGAATTCGTTATCCCGCACGCAAAAACCACGGGCAGGTTTTACCCTACTGGAAGTGATGGTGGTGATTGTTATTCTTGGCGTCCTGGCAAGTCTGGTGGTGCCTAACCTGCTGGGCAACAAAGAGAAAGCGGACAGGCAAAAAGCCATCAGCGATATCGTGGCGCTGGAAAACGCGCTGGACATGTACCGGCTGGATAACGGGCGTTATCCAACCACCGAGCAGGGGCTTGAGGCGCTGATCCAGCAACCGGCCAATATGGCAGATTCCCGCAACTACCGTACCGGTGGGTACATTAAACGGCTACCAAAAGATCCGTGGGGCAATGATTATCAGTATCTCAGCCCGGGTGAAAAAGGGATGTTTGATGTTTACACCTTAGGGGCGGATGGTCAGGAAAACGGAGAAGGGGCTGCCGCAGATATCGGTAACTGGAATTTACAGGAGTTTCAGTAATCAGTGCCTGGACGCGGATTCACTCTTCTGGAAATCATGCTGGTGATTTTCCTGATCGGCCTTGCCAGTGCAGGCGTGGTACAGACTTTTGCGACCGATTCTGAATCGCCTGCGAAAAAAGCGGCGCAGGATTTTCTGACTCGCTTTGCGCAGTTTAAGGACAAGGCAGTGATCGAAGGGCAAACACTCGGTGTGCTAATCGACCCGCCCGGCTACCAGTTTATGCAGCGTCGTCAGGGGCAGTGGTTGCCCGTTTCCGCGCCCCGGTTATCGGCACAGGTTACGGTGCCGAAACAGGTGCAGATGCTGTTACAACCCGGCAGTGATATCTGGCAGAAGGAGTATGCGCTGGAGCTGCAACGTCGTCGCCTGACACTGCATGATATTGAACTGGAGCTGCAAAAAGAGGCGAAAAAGAAGACACCGCAAATCCGCTTCTCGCCTTTTGAACCTGCCACACCGTTTACGCTGCGCTTTTATTCTGCGGCGCAAAACGAATGCCAGGCGGTGAAACTGGCGCACGATGGCGCGTTATCTCTCAGTCAATGTGATGAGAGGATGCCATGAAGCGCGGATTTACGTTGCTGGAAGTGATGATCGCACTGGCGATTTTTGCGCTGGCTGCCACGGCGGTATTACAGATCGCCAGCGGCGCGCTAAACAATCAGCAGGTTCTTGAGGAGAAAACGGTAGCTGGCTGGGTGGCCGAAAACCAGATCGCACTGCTCTACCTGATGACCCGCGAACAGCGGGCGGTCAGACATCAGGGCGAGAGCGATATGGCAGGAAACCGCTGGTACTGGCGAACGATCCCACTGAATACAGGCAACGCGTTGCTCCAGGCGGTGGATATTGAAGTCAGCCTTCACGAAGACTTTTCGCCGGTGGTTCAGTCACGGCGCGCCTGGTTTAGCGCCGTGGGAGGCCAACAGTGAAAAGGATTCGCCCTGGTTTTACGTTACTGGAAATGCTGGTGGCAATTGCCATTTTTGCCTCACTGGCATTGATGGCGCAGCAGGTGACAAACGGTGTCACGCGCGTGAATAGCGCCGTCGCGGAGCACGATCAAAAACTCAACCTCATGCAGCAAACGATGAGTTTTCTGACCCATGATCTGACCCAAATGATGCCGCGTCTGGTAAGAGGCGAGCAGGGCCAGAGGGAACCGGCGTTACTGGCGGGCGCAGGCGTGCTGGCGTCTGAGAGTGAAGGGATGCGCTTTGTGCGTGGCGGCGTGGTTAATCCGTTGATGCGCCTGCCGCGCAGTAATCTGCTCACTGTCGGTTACCGCATTCATGACGGTTACCTTGAACGGTTAGCCTGGCCGCTGACCGATGCAGCGGGCAGCGTGAAGCCAACAACGCAAAAATTAATTCCGGCAGATTCGCTCCGTTTGCAGTTCTACGACGGCACGCGCTGGCAGGCGAGTTGGTCGTCAGGGCAGGCGCTCCCTGTGGCGGTGCGCATGACTCTGCATTCGCCGCAATGGGGCGAGATTGAACGCATCTGGTTGTTACGTGGGCCGCAATTATCATGATCACCTCACCACCAAAACGCGGAATGGCACTGGTCGTGGTGCTGGTATTGCTGGCGGTCATAATGCTGGTAACCATCACACTTTCCGGGCGGATGCAGCAACAACTTGGGCGAACGCGCAGCCAGCAGGAGTACCAGCAGGCACTGTGGTACAGCGCCAGTGCAGAAAGCCTGGCGCTGAGCGCGCTCAGCCTGAGCCTGAAAAATGAACAACGCGTGTATCTGGCACAGCCGTGGGCTTCCGGCCCCCGTTTTTTCCCACTGCCGCAGGGGCAAATTGCCGTCACCCTGCGTGACGCACAGGCCTGCTTTAATCTGAATGCTCTCGCACAGTCGACGACGGCGACGCGTCCGCTTGCGGTGCAACAGTTGATTGCCTTGATCACGCGTCTCGATGTGCCTGCTTATCGGGCTGAGCTGATAGCCGAAAGTCTGTGGGAGTTTATTGACGAAGATCGCAGCGTGCAAACGCGGCTGGGTCGTGAAGACAGTGAGTATCTCGCCCGCTCGGTGCCGTTCTACGCCGCGAATCAACCGCTGGCGGATATCAGCGAAATGCGTGTGGTGCAGGGAATGGACGCCGGACTTTATCAAAAACTCAAACCGCTGGTCTGTGCGCTACCGATGACCCACCAACAAATCAACATCAACACCTTAGAGGTCGCGCAAAGCGTGATTCTTGAGGCGCTGTTCGACCCGTGGTTAAGCCCTGTTCAGGCGCGAGCATTATTACAACAACGTCCGGCGAAGGGCTGGGAAGATGTCGATCAGTTTCTTGCACAGCCGCTACTCGCTGACGTCGATGAGCGTACAAAAAAACAGCTAAAAACCGTCCTGAGCGTGGACAGCAACTACTTCTGGCTGCGTTCAGATATCACCGTGAATGAGATTGAACTGACGATGAATTCGTTAATTGTCCGCATGGGGCCACAACACTTTTCGGTTCTCTGGCATCAGACAGGAGAAAGTGAGTGAGTTCCATGCTTGAGATTTTTTTCCCGCTTTGCGCCTCTGACCCCATTCGTTGGCAGCGCTGTACCGTCGATGCGGAGCACGGCATCTGGCCTGACATTGCCGACGAACAGCTTCAGCAATGGCTGCAAACTGATACGATTCGGCTCTACATTCCCGGCGAATGGATCAGCATCTGGCAGGTTGAACTGCCTGATGTTCCCCGTAAGCAGATACCGACTATTCTGCCCGCCTTACTGGAAGAAGAGCTGAACCAGGATATTGATGAACTGCATTTCGCCCCGTTGAAAATCGACCAGCAACTGGCAACCGTAGCAGTGATTCACCAACAGCATATGCGCAACATTGCGCAGTGGTTGCAGGCAAACGGCATCACCCGCGCTACCGTCGCGCCGGACTGGATGTCCATTCCTTGTGGCTCTATGGCTGGCGATGCGCAACGGGTTATCTGCCGCATCGATGAATGTCGGGGATGGAGTGCCGGGTGGGCGCTGGCTCCGGTCATGTTCCGCGCACAGCTCAATGAGCAGGAATCACCGCTTTCGTTAACCGTGGTCGGCATTGCACCGGAAGAGCTATCTGCATGGGCTGGCGCAGACGCCGGACGCCTGACGATCACGTCTCTGCCCGCTATTACCACCTGCGGTGAACCAGAAGGGAACCTGCTGACAGGGCAGTGGCAACCTCGCGTCAGCTACCGAAAACAGTGGGCACGCTGGCGGGTGATGGTTCTGCCTGTATTGCTGATTCTGGTTGCGCTGGCAGTGGAACGGGGCGTGACATTATGGAGCGTCAGCGAACAGGTGGCGCAAAGCCGCGCCCAGGCAGAGAAACAGTTCTTAACGTTGTTCCCGGAGCAGAAGCGGATTGTGAATTTGCGCTCTCAGGTGACGATGGCGATGAAAAAATATCGCCCACAGACTGACGATACCAGGCTACTTGCCGAGTTGTCAGCGATCGCCAGCACCCTGAAATCGGCATCACTTTCCGACATTGAGATGCGTGGTTTCACCTTTGATCAAAAACGCCAGACGCTCCACCTTCAGTTGCGGGCAGCGAGCTTTGCCAGTTTCGACAAACTGCGTAGCGCACTGGCGGCAGATTATGTTGTGCAACAGGACGCGTTACAGAAAGAGGGTGATGCGGTTTCCGGCGGCGTAACGTTGCGGAGGAAATAACATGTTACGCGATAAATTGATTCACTATTTTCAGCAATGGCGTGAGCGCCAGTTAAGCCGTGGCGAACACTGGCTGGCACAACACCTGGCGGGGCGTTCGCCGCGCGAAAAGGGCATGTTACTGGCCGCGGCGGCGTTCCTGTTTAGCGCCGGATATTACGTCCTCATCTGGCAGCCGTTGAGCGAACGGATAGAGCAACAGGAGACGATGTTGCAGCAACTGGAGGTGATGAACACCCGACTGAAACGCGCCGCACCGGATATTATCGCAGCGCGAAAATCCGCCACGACAACGCCTGCACAGGTATCGCGGGTTATCAGTGACAGCGCTTCCGCGCATTCTGTGGTCATCAAGCGGATAGCCGAGCGTGGGGAGAATATTCAGGTCTGGATAGATCCGGTGGTGTTTAATGACCTGCTGAACTGGTTAAACGCGCTGGATGAAAAGTATGCGCTGCGGGTGACACAAATTGATGTCAGTGCAGGTGAGAAGCCAGGAATGGTGAATGTGCAGCGACTGGAGTTTGGGCGGGGGTAGGTGTTGCCATCCTTGTCATAGTCATCCCCTTAACTCCACCTGATAACCCTTAGCCCAATGGTGAGTGCGGAACTGTCAAACTCGCTCACCGGGCTGAGTATTGATGTCGTAAGAATGAGTCCTCCTTCCATACCATCATGGAGTGTTCAGCAATACTGCAGAAATTCGTTTCTCACTATTTAACCCCCGTTAATCAATACTTTTCCTGACTGCAAATACGCTTAAGAGTGGTGATATATTACCAGTGTTAATAGATTTCATAAATCATTGAGTGGTAATTGATAGAGCAAAACATATAGGATAATTATTAACTGATCTGTATTTTGTGTAGCCTGGAAATTGATAAAATTCCTGGAGACAATCAGGAAGTAAATTTTAAATAAAAAAACAATTTCCACAGAAATTATTAATCAATTTTAAACATTATCCCGTTTGATATATCAATCTGAGGATAGTGCTGGTCATAATACAGGTCAAAATGCACGCAGCAAATAATCATGTTGTATATTTTAATTGATATAAATAGTTTCTGTAGGTATTATTTCGCGTGAGCTAAATAAAACTATTTCAGTGTGATCTTAATCACAAATATTACTGTATCAGGTATATAGGAGATATAAACAAGCAGTGAATGAGTGAATTTTAAATAGGGAAATAGTTTCGCAGAAAACAATTTAAGGGTAATAAATCGCGTGCGTTCTGAGATAAGGCAGATTGCAGGTGTTGTTGCACACCAAATTCTTATGAGGATTTATAATCAAGTATTTAATATTGGTAATAAATAATAATTTCCCGCGAAATTAACAAATCGTTATGAAGATATGTGTTCCGGTGTAAACCAGGATGCATGAAGCTTTGTGTCTTTTTTTAGCCATAAAGAGTAGTCACAAAGAGGTAGAAATAACGATGGGGCATTTTCATGGGAATTAACTCTACATTCTGAAATGGCTTGTTTTCCTGACATTCCAGGAAGACCGAATACATTCATGCCTGAAGAATAGGATAGAGAAAAGAGACAGAAATAAACCAATTTATCCCTGCCGAAATAATTTCCGGCGAAATTGGTCGCGGGTGCTACAAAGTGCCTGATTGGTCTGAATAAAATTTATCCAGTTACAAACAAGTATTACCTCCAGTGTATTGGTAGCTGTTAAGCCAGGGGCGGTAGCGTACCTGAAGAGATTAGGATCACATCATCAAATGGCAAGAAGTGGATTTGAAGTCCAGAAAGTCACCGTAGAGGCATTATTTCTACGAGAAATACGAACACGCTTTGGTAAGTTCCGTCTGGGATATTTGTGGGCGATTCTCGAACCCTCTGCGCATTTGCTGATACTGTTGGGCATTTTTGGTTACATTATGCACCGCACGATGCCAGACATCTCATTCCCGGTGTTTTTACTTAATGGCCTGATTCCCTTTTTTATCTTTAGCAGTATCAGCAATCGTTCTGTAGGTGCTATTGAAGCGAATCAGGGGCTGTTTAATTATCGACCAGTAAAACCCATCGATACGATCATTGCGCGTGCATTGCTTGAGACACTGATTTATGTTGCTGTTTATATATTGCTTATGCTTATCGTCTGGATGGCAGGCGAATATTTCGAAATAACAAACTTTTTACAACTTGTGCTCACCTGGAGTTTGTTAATCATTCTTTCATGTGGCGTCGGCTTAATATTCATGGTCGTTGGTAAAACCTTTCCCGAAATGCAAAAGGTTCTACCGATACTTCTTAAGCCCCTTTATTTCATCTCCTGCATCATGTTCCCTCTGCACTCAATTCCTAAGCAATATTGGTCTTATCTACTCTGGAACCCATTAGTACATGTGGTGGAGCTAAGCCGCGAGGCTGTTATGCCTGGCTATATCAGCGAAGGCGTAAGTCTGAACTACCTGGCAATGTTCACATTGATAACTCTGTTCATTGGTCTGGCTTTATACCGAACTCGTGAGGAGGCAATGCTGACATCATGATTAAGATTGAGAATTTGACAAAGTCATATCGTACCCCAACGGGGCGACACTATGTGTTTAAGGATTTAAACCTCGAAATCCCTTCAGGAAAAAGCGTTGCCTTTATTGGTCGCAACGGTGCGGGTAAATCAACGTTGCTAAGAATGATTGGTGGTATTGACCGCCCCGACAGTGGAAAGATCATCACCAATAAAACAATATCATGGCCAGTCGGCCTCGCCGGTGGATTTCAGGGAAGTTTAACTGGACGCGAGAACGTAAAATTTGTTGCGCGGTTATACGCGAAGCAAGAAGAACTGAAAGAGAAAATAGAGTTTGTCGAAGAATTTGCTGAACTCGGTAAGTACTTCGATATGCCGATCAAAACTTATTCATCGGGTATGCGGTCGCGTTTAGGCTTTGGTTTAAGCATGGCATTTAAGTTTGATTATTATATCGTCGATGAAGTAACCGCAGTCGGTGATGCCAGGTTTAAAGAAAAATGCGCTCAATTGTTTAAAGAAAGGCATAAAGAGTCTAGTTTTTTAATGGTTTCACATAGTTTGAATTCATTGAAAGAGTTTTGTGATGTGGCCATTGTGTTTAAAGACAATAATGCGGTTGGTTTTTATGAGGATGTTCAGGAGGGGATAGAGGAGTATAAAAATTTAAAATGTTGTATATTGGTCGATTCTGAGTTATATGACTAAAAACATATATCTATGCAAATAAAAGGCAACAACATAAACAATAATTTTATTTTTATGATGCATCATAGTGAAAATAAAAACAAACTCTATTGATGGTATATTATGGTGCTATATAAAAATAATTATAAAATGCTATCATCCAGGAAGTGTTAATTATATCTAAATATATTCAATGCTATGTAATTTAAAAACTTATACGTATATCATCTATAGTTAACAAAAAGGTAATTTGATGAACAGAATAGTTGTTGTTGGCCACCCAAATTCTAAATTTGAGGAAGTTGAGGATATTCTTAGACAAAGAGGAATGGCTTATCCAAAATCCTCAAGGCGGGAAAATCTAACGCCAAGTGATATTACTACAACTATTTGTAATGCTTATCAAGTTCATCCATTAGAAGATATTGAAAACGAGAGTGAACTTCATCCATTACAGATTTCTCCTGTATGGAATAGCCTTGTTTTGGATTTAATGCTTAACAATATAGATCAATTATTTTGGGGGTGGTCAGATCCAAATTTAATATATTTACTAAATTATTGGTTGGATCTTGATGATAAGTTAATGTTTGTATTGGTTTATGATAAGCCTCAGTCAGTATTAATAGACAGAAAAAACGGAACATATGTAGACGAAAGAAATATTGAAAGAAAGATAAATAATTGGATCGCATATAATAGTACATTATTAAGATTCTTTCTGCGAAATAAAAAAAGATGCATATTGGTTAGTTCTGAACAAATAAAACGGAATGCTGAGGATTGTATACAACGAATTCAAGATCTTCTTGAGTTGCCATCTTTATCTTCAACATTAATAGAAAAGAATACAGATATTATAAATTCCTCTCAAACTAATGAATTATCATATCAGCTTCCAGTAATACATCAAGATATAATTAATATTTCTGGTATTGACTCAAGAGTTGTCAGGACTGCATTTTCAAATGAAATTACAGAGAATTACTTGCTAAAACATTTACTAGAATACTACCCTGCAAGTCAACAGCTTTATGCTGAATTACAATCTGTAGCTAATCTCCCGTCTCAATCATTTATACAAGAGATTCATCCAACTAAGGCTTTTGAAAATTTTATGCAACAACAGGATGTGAGTTATAAACTAATAACCGCACTCCATAAAGCATACAAAAAAATTAATAACGATACTCAACTTATACTATCTGAAAAAAATAAAGAACAATCGTTAGTATTGTCACAATTATATGAAGCCCAAGAAGATTTAGAGAGTTTTTATTTACACAAGAAAAATTTAGAAAAAGAGCTTAAAATTAAGGAGTACCATCTTGAAGATAAGGAAAGATTAGTTAAAGAAAAAGAAAAAGAACGTAATTGTTTAGAAATTAAACTAGGTGAGCTTGAAAAAGAATTCAAAACCACATTAAAAACATTGCAGGAACGTGAATCTCAAATAAAATTATCGCAACGATCAATACATGAGCTTCAAAGCAAGTTATCATCACTGAATGCGACTGAACAAAAAGCTAAAGAGCTGCGTTCTGGCATTTCACGATTAGAAGAAGAGAATAAATCATTAATATCCCAACTACATCGCGCCCAGGATGAGCTGGAGAAATATTATTACGATAACCAAAAGCTCAAGCAACAATTACCAGTACCACTGTATGGAGCAGCCCAGCGAATAAAAAATGAACTAGGGTATAAGCTAGGTGCAGTTATGATAAAACATTCGCACTCACTATTTGGTTGGTTAGGAATGCCTTGGGCTCTTTGCTCTGAAGCTAAAAAATACCGAAATCAAAAGAAAGATATTGTGCATAATAATGAACCGCCTATTTATGCATATAATGACGCCTTTGAAGCAGAACGAGTAAAAAAACATCTTTCTTATAGATTAGGACAGACATTACTTAAAAATATTAAGTCTCCATTAGGTTGGATTAAACTCCCATTTGCACTAGCACAAAATGTGCGACAGTTTCGATTAGAACGAGGTGAGTAATATACGATGAAATCAATATCTATGATTTCCCAACCGGAGGAAACATGGCTGGATTGTTTAAGTTCGATATATCCACCGACAGGCGTCATGGTCGTTGGTGCTGGAAATGGAAGCAGTATTTGGGTCCAATGGCTTTACAAAAAATGTGTGAACCATGTCATTTTGGTTGAAGGGAATCAGAAGCAGTTTCAGTTGTTAAAACATAATATTCCTTTAAATAAAGAATGGGTTTTCTTGAATAAGATTGTAATATTCGGGAGTGAGCCACATATTTTTCATTATGTAGATAACTCACGAGAAAGCGGGTTGTTATCTCCAGAGCAATTACATTCACTATGGCCAAATATAAAGTGTATAGATGAAGAGGTAATACATAATGGTATCACACTTAATAGCCTACAAAAAAGTGAAAACTTACCCTTGAATTGGCTATTTATTGATTGCCTACCCGCACCAGAAATTCTTGAGCATGCGGGGGATATGTTACATCGAATAGAGGTTGTAGTAAGTAGGGTAGTCATACAAGATGACCCATTTTCTGCTAGCCTAAAAAATTTAGACAAAGTCTTGAATGAAGTAGGCATGCGGCGGGTCCATTTATTTCAAGAACGTCATCCTTCTATAGGCTATGCTATTTATACTAGAAATTTAGCATTAAAAATAATTGAAGCAGAAAGTCTAAAGGCGGAAATTAAACAACAGCAGCGGAAAATAAATATATTACAGTCTAGTTTAGAACAGCAATCCGCTGAGTATAAGTTAAAAATTAATAATATTGAAAAAAATCACAAGTTAGAACTTGATAAAATCCTAGACAAAAAAAATCATATTGAGAATGAATTATTAGAACTAAAAAACAAATCGGAGCTGTCTGTTATTAATTTGAATGAGTTCCATGCTGTTAATGAAAACATTTTATCTAAATACGAAATGCATACAGATAATGTATGCGCGATGATGCAAAAGATAGAGAAGCAGCAAAAAGAAATATACATTCAAATTAATAAAAATCTACCTGTTTTAATAAAAAAAGAATTAGATGCAAAACTTAATAAATCTGTTCGTCATGTAGAATCCTTCATATCCATTCAACAATACTTGACTCATGGTGACTGTATAACAGGATTTCATGGTTGGCCAATAAGCCCGGACATGGGAGTATTTCTCTTAGAAAAAATACGTGAGCGAAATTATGATGCAATCATTGAGTTTGGAAGTGGAGTTTCAACTTTATTGATAGCTAAAGGTCTTATGGCATTTAATCTTTTCAAAGATAATGAAGATAAATGTTTCATTAGTTTCGATCATGATGAGTATTATTTTGCTAATACGCAAAATATGCTTGCTTATCATGGTGTCGAATCAATGGTTGATCTACATTTAGCCCCGCTAAAAGAATGGTCCGATAGTACAGGGCGCTATAAATATTACTCTTGTGAAGATGTATTAATTGAGTTAGCAAAGCGTTTACGGGATGGCCCTAAGAGATTATTAGTCCTTGTCGATGGGCCACCTGGTAATACATGTGCTAATGCGCGTTATCCTGCACTTCCATTTATGTCTCACTTTATATCAAATCATGAAATTGATTGGGTCTTGGATGATGCTTATCGCGATGAAGAAAAGTTAACAGCTGAGTTATGGGCAAAATATTGGTCAGCGGAAAATATACAGTTCACTCATGATTTTATAAAAAATGAAAAAGGAATGTTTTTTGCAACCACCTATGGCAAAAATTTCATTTCGTAATGGTATTGAGTGTTATTCAAAATTATAAAGGAGAATATAAGAAGTGAGTTTAAAGTTAGGAAATGCTTACTTTAGAGATGGGCAATACAAACTTGCCATTCAAGAGTATAAAAAAATAACAAAAGATAGCCCATTGTACCCATACGCTCTTTTAAATATTGAAAGAATTGAAAGTTTAGGATTCAATTGTAAAGAACAAGAATCTGAAATTAATGGTGCACCCCTGTTATCAATAATAATGCCAGTATTTAATGTTGGGCCTTATCTTGATGCTAGTATACTATCAGTTCTATCACAAACCTTAGTTGATTTTGAGTTAATTATTATCAATGATGCTTCAACAGATGATGGAAAACGTATCATTGAAATGTATGAAAATATTGATTCAAGAATAAAGTTTATTGATCTACGTTTCAACACGCTTGGTGGTGCGGGTATACCTAGTAACATTGGTATCAATGTAGCTAAAGGTAAATATATCGGTTTTGTTGATAGTGATGATTGGGTGTCGAAAGATGCTTTCGAAAAATTAGTTACTACGGCAGAAAAATTTAATGCTGAATTGGTCATTGGAGATTTTAATACATTTGATCAGGAAACCAGACTTGTTAGTCCAGCTTATGATAAGGAAAGATGGAAAGGCATACCTGTCGAAACTATAATATCTGGAGTAACCACACCACAACTATTCAGGTTATCCCCAGTCCCTTGGAGAAAATTATATCTTACGAAATTTATTAAGAGTAATGGAATAGAGTACCCTGAAGGAGATTATTTTTATGAGGATAATCCTTTGCATTGGTTTGTATTATCTAGTGCAGAACGAGTTGTAATGGTTGATCATATCATTAGTTACCATCGTATGGCCCGCGAAGGGCAAACAATGAGTTCAGCTCTATATAAGTTAGCAGCCCTTGCGTCACATCTTAATACAATTTCCAAATTTCTCTTAAAAAAACCAGTAAAGCATCAAGTTTTGTTCGATGAATTTTATGATTTCTGTTATAGAACTGATTGGATTACTACTCGTCAATCAGATTTAGTAACAAAAAATATAATAAGATCTCGCTTGTCTGATATCTATCAAAAAACACATAAAATACTACCACCGAAAAATATTAGGGATAATTTTAATAAGAGGTTTGTTGAATATGCTAATTCTTACCCTGATTTAGACTTGACAATTGTCATACCTGTATATAACTGTGAAGACTTAATTGCTGAAAGCATTGAATCAGTTCTTAAAATATCAGATATAAAATTCAATATTATAATTATTGATGATGGTTCAAATGATAGCACACAAACAATTTGCCAGGATTATGCGAAAAAATATACTAACGTAGTTTACTATCAGCAAGGTAATAAGGGCGCAGGACGAGCAAGAAACTCAGTAATTCCGCTATGTACAGGGAAATATACTTATTTTCTTGATGCGGATGATATTATTAATGCTAAATCATTAGAGCATGCGGTCAAGAAAGCAACTTTAGAAGATGCCGACTTATTGCTTATGAAGTATAAAATTGAATATTATGATGAGAAAAAAACAAGAGGTATGTTTAATGCAGATGAAAGATTATGGAAGTCATTTGAAAAAGAAAATCATAAAATAAGAAATTATGCTTCTTCTCTGATTAACTATCCATGGAATCGTATTATAAAAACAGATTTACTGCATGATGAAAATATTTTCTTTGGTCCTACTGTTGTGCATAATGATATCCCATATCATTGGCATAGCATAGTTGCTGCACAGAAAATATCTTACATCAACGATGAGGTTTGTATACATCGTAAGTTTGCAACAAGAAGCCAAATCACAAATATATCTGACAGTCGAAGACTTATGGTATTTGAAGCACTTCGTTATACTCAAGAACGGATTATGCACTATCAGGCTTTCTCAGAAATAAAACAGCAATGGATCAATTTCAGTGTGGAGCTTATTGATTGGGCAAAAGAGCGAATTCCTTCAGATATGCATGAAAGATTTAATGAATATAAAGAAGAGTTTATAAACTCTTTACCAAATTAAATATTCAAAATTAATATATTTTAATAATCATCAGTTGGAGATAAAATGTACGATTATCTTATTGTTGGGGCTGGATTATTTGGATGTACATTTGCTCGCCTGGCTACGGACGCTGGGAAAAAATGTCTTATTATTGAAAAACGCAAGCATATAGCAGGGAATTGCTATACGGAAAAAAAACATGGCATTCACCAACATATATATGGCCCCCATATCTTTCATTGCAATGATGATGATATATGGAATTTTGTGAATCGCTTTGCAAAATTTAATAGCTTTATAAATCGACCTATTGCTATAAATAATGGTAAAGCTTATTCTCTTCCATTTAGCATGTACACATTTAATGCTATGTGGGGAGTTCTGACACCAGAGGAGGCGATTGCAAAGATTGAATCACAAAAGCTTAAGTTAGAACGTGAACCATTAAATCTGGAAGAGCAGGCTCTTTCGCTAGTTGGCACTGATATATACAATACATTAATTCGCGATTACACTAAAAAACAGTGGCAGAAAGACCCTAAAGAATTACCCGCATCTATTATTACTCGCCTACCCGTGAGAATGACTTGGGATAATAACTATTTCTTTGATAAGTTCCAGGGCATACCCATAGGAGGATATACCTTAATGTTCGAAAACATGTTGAAGGGAATAGAGATTAGAGTAAATACTGATTATTTTGCTAATAAAGAATGTTTTGATAGGCTAGCGAAGAAAATTGTTTTTACTGGTAAAATTGATGAGTTCTATGACTATAAATTTGGGGAGTTAGAGTATAGGGCATTGAGATTTGAAAATGAACTATTGCCAATGAAAAATTATCAAGGCAATGCGGTCATTAACTACACATCAGCAGATATTCCATGGACCAGAATTATTGAACATAAATACTTTGATGAGGCGAGTGCTGAGGAGAATGTAACAATTATAACAAAAGAAATACCTGATGCGTGGGCTAGAGAAAAAATACCGTATTACCCTGTTGGTGATGAAGGTAACAGGCATATTTTCGAAAAATATAACAATCTTGCAAAAAATGATGAAAGAATTGTTTTTGGTGGTAGACTTGCTGAATATAGATACTATGATATGCATCAAGTGATTAGGTCGGCATTTACAAAGTTCGGAATTGAATTTTCAAATAATATTTGAAATGTATATGGTATATTTTTGTGTATTTATTTTGACAGGTGTTAAATGATTTTTTCAAAAGCGAAATTAATCATGATATGTATATATTGATATCATGTTAGAATGTGTTTTAATATTTTGTAATAAGTCTTTTTTAGTAATTGTTATTTAATAAATTTTGCAGTGAAAACAATTTCACATACACAAATAAAATTGAATCGTTATTTTAAGATTGAATGTTTATTCTCAAAGCAGAGATATGTAATATGACAATTGAAAATGATAAGTTTGTTTACAAATTAATTTTAGCTAATGGCAGTGAAATTGTAAACCCTACTATTGATGGACTTTCTGTAGAATTTAAAGGTAGCTATGGAGGTATAGTTGAAATCCATGAAGGGGCTATATTTTATAACACAAAAATAATATGTGGTAGTATGGCTCATATCTGTATAAAAAAAAACACATAACAAGGGGATTAAAAACACAAAAATAGAAACTGCATGCTCTTGCAGACACAAAAAATTATTTATCGATGAAGGGTGTTCTATAGAAAGTGCACGTTTTGCAATCGTAAACGATGATAACTTATCGGTATACATAGGTAAGGATTGTATGTTAAGTTCTGAAATAGTATTTAGATCTTGTGATGGACATACTATATATAGCATAGACAATAATAAAGTATTGAATGCTTCAAAACCGATAATCTTAGGAGATCATGTATGGGTTGGCGCAAAAGCAACCTTTCTCAAAGGAACTGTTATTCCTAATAATAGTATAATTGGTACTGGTTCCATAGTTTCAAAAGAATTTACTGAACAGTTTACAGCTATAGCCGGTATACCAGCAGAAGTAGTAAAAACTGGGGTAAATTGGGATCGAGACACTATTCCTGCCTTCTTGAGGAAAAGAACATAGTTGTAATAGTATTTTATTATTAATATCTTTGCTCAGATATTTATGGGTATTCGCTATTCTAAATGATTAGAGTATAACTTAAATATTGTTTTTTCTCGGTTAGATTATATGAAAATTACCATTTCTGGAGCCGGCTATGTCGGTTTATCCAATGCTATCCTACTTTCACAGAATCATGATGTTACTTTAATTGATATCAACAAACAAAAAATAAACTTCATTAATGATAAAATGTCACCAATTATTGATGAGGACATACAATATTATCTGGTTAATAAAAAGCTAAAATTATATGCAACTCAGGATAAGCATTCTGCATATAAAGATACAGAATATGTAATAGTAGCTACTCCTACTGATTATGATCCAGTTTCGAATTATTTTAATACAAGCTCAGTAGAGGAAGTTATCCGTGATGTTATAGAAGTAAATTCTCAAGCAACTATCATAATCAAATCTACAGTCCCCGTGGGTTTTACTGAACGACTAAAACGCGCTCTAAACACGAATAATATTATCTTTTCCCCAGAATTTTTACGTGAAGGTAAAGCTCTTTATGACAACCTATATCCATCTCGTATAGTTGTCGGAGAGCGTAGCGAACGAGCAAGAAAGTTCGCTGAGCTTCTCTGTGAAGGTGCTATAAAAAAAGATATTCCAATATTGTTAACGGATAGCACTGAAGCTGAAGCCATTAAACTTTTTGCAAATACTTACCTTGCAATGCGGATTGCTTATTTCAATGAATTGGATACTTATGCCTCCGTTCATGGTTTAGATACAAAGCAAATTATAGAGGGTGTTGGTTTAGATCCTAGAATTGGTCAACATTATAATAATCCTTCTTTTGGTTATGGAGGTTATTGCTTACCTAAGGATACCAAGCAATTACTCGCAAATTATCGTGATGTTCCGCAGAACTTAATCCAGGCTATTGTCGATGCCAATACTACCCGAAAAGACTTTGTTGCGGAGGATATATTAAGTCGTAAACCAAAAGTTGTAGGAATCTATCGCCTCATAATGAAAGCAGGTAGTGATAACTTTAGAGCAAGTAGTATTCAAGGTGTAATGAAACGACTCAAAGCCAAAGGAATTGAGATAGTTGTATATGAACCTGTACTAAAAGAGCCTTATTTCTTTGGTTCTTATGTTGAGCGTGATATTAATTCTTTTAAAGAACGTGTTGATGTTATAGTAGCCAATCGCCGCACGTCAGAATTAGAAGATGTAAGTGAAAAAGTTTATACGCGAGATTTATTTGGTGTCGACTCTTAATTATGTTCAATAATTTAAAATTTTTATGGCTATTAAAGAAAAGTCGATATGTACATGCTTTAGCTGCAATACAAGATGACTGCCGATTTTGGCAGTCAAAACGTATATTGGCAATGTACAGGCTTAATATGTATTGGTCATTACATAATCTTACTGATACACCGCCAGATTGGCGGTGTAAATTAGCAATTAAAATAGCTAAAATTGCCTGTGGTGACATAAGCTTAACTCCGAAATTACTCCTGGAGTTTAAAGACGAGTTCACAGACACACATCAAAAAGTTGAGTTAGCAAAAACTTTAGCATCATACTCTCCTACGTTTTCATTATCATTATTAGATAATGTCGATAATTGTCCCTTAGACTTGTATACAGCTCTTCAATTAAGAATCGGGTTAACTCAAAAAGCTATATCAACACTCGCTCAGATTGATGCCAGTGATATTGTATATTCCCCTGATATATTACTCTTGCAAAATAATGCTTTCAGAGAAACGGCAGAAATCTCTTTAAATAGGCTTAACAAATACTATAAGTACTTTGGTTTATCTCCGGTCGCACTGGCAGATAACTCATCTCCTTTGTCACCTTGTAATATTATTACATCGGTTCCTTATCCTGTCCAAACGGGCCCTCTGATTTCTATTTTAATGACAACATACAATACCGGTAGGCGGGTGGAAAATGCAGTAATATCATTGCTTAATCAAACATATCGTTCATTTGAGCTAATTATTGTGGATGATGCCAGCACCGATGATACGCTATTCCGTCTTCAGAGATTAGCACTCAAAGATACTCGAATAAAAATTATTAGTCTGCCACAAAATGTTGGAACATATGCCGCAAAACGAATAGGTTTAATACAAGCAAAGGGAGAGTTTGTGACATGCCATGACTCAGATGACTGGTCCCATCCTGAAAAATTATTTAGACAGATATCACCTTTATTGTTAAACCCTAAACTAATTTGTTCGATCTCTGATTGGGTAAGGTTGCAAGATAATGGGATTTTCTATGCGCGTGCGGTCTATCCACTAAAAAGACTGAATCCTTCTTCTCTGCTGTTTAGAAGAGCGGATGTATTGCAAAAAGCGGGCGTTTGGGACTGTGTTAAAACGGGTGCTGATAGTGAATTCATTGCTCGACTTAAGCTAATTTTTGGTGCTTCCTCTATACATCGTATTAAATTGCCTTTGACACTAGGAAGCCATCGTACCGACTCGTTAATGAATTCACCTACAACAGGATATACATCTCAGGGAATTTCACCGGATCGCCAAAAATATTGGGATTCATGGTCGCGATGGCACATTCAGGCGTTAAGAAATAAAGAAAGTCTTTACATCGGAAATTCTGATTTTACTAATAAAAATCGACCATTTTCTGCGCCAGACTCAATATTAGTTGATACAAACGCCATCAAAGCTGCATTACAAAGTGCTCATGTTAACTTTACCAGTATATAACTGGTTAATAAATGTATAATATATGCTATTTATTATAATGATTTTTTGTGTTTTCTAATTATAGTATATTAATCTTTATTTAATGGATGGGTGTTTATGAATGGTTATGTTAATGCCATTCATTGTGATGTTTTTTTTGATAGCATAATACAATCCTTTTTTTCTTTTTTATCTTGTTAAAAATCATCTCCCCATAATAAACCGCATTAACCTGTGTCTTCACCAATAAATACCCCCGAAACTTCTTAAACAGTTTCATATCCGGTTTAAAATCGGCCTGCCAGAACTGGTGCAAATGCCCTTGATACGTCAATCCTTTGATGTCGTACAGGGCATTGCCCATCACTTTGAGTGGTTTGTTATGAATCAGCGCAGAGATCCCCGCCGTACTGTTAATCGTCACCACCGCTTTTGCGTGGCGTAATAATTCCGGCATCGGGAGATCGTGCACATAAATGACTCGCTCACCTAAGCCATATTCCTTACTTAGCCGCTTAATTAATGGTCGATAGAGTCTGTGACCACGATCCATCGGATGATGTTTGATCACCAAATAACTTTCTTTCGGCGCTTTACGCGAAAATGAGTACATGACTTCATTAATATAGTCACGCACATCGTTATAATTGCTGTGGTTACGAATCTGGCTATCGTTATATACCTGCAAAACGGCAAGATAATAACGTTGATCCAGCTCGTTCATTAACCTCGGTAATACCTTACGCTGTGTTACCTTGTAAAGTTGCTTGCGCCAGTATGCACGAACCCAGCAACGAGCCTCATACCAGGGGGAAAACGATTTGTGGTGGCGGTAGCGAGGAAACTCATGACGGTAATGCCAGCCCATCAGGTAATACCACATCGCATGACCAATACGTTTCATCGTTGAAGGTGTTAAGTTCTCAACGTGCGGCGCAGGCATATCTGGTAACTTACGATAAAAATCCGGATCGCGCGGTAGCGATGAATATGCGTTTACTCCGCCTTCTTCAACGGTAATAAATTGCGGGCGTAAGTATCCTTCTTCAAATGCCAGAAAGCGGATCCCTTTCGATTTTGCCCACCGTTTTGCTTCTTTGTGCAATGGGCGGCAGTCACCAAAGCAGAGGATGGTATCAAAGTCATATTGTCGGTGGAGATCCCGTAACCATCCGGGAAACTCTTTCGGCGTCTGGTAGTAAGCCAGGTATTGTCGATGGCGGCAGTAAAAACGATCCCCACCGTTGAAGACAACATTCACAGCGTTACGGCCTAATGACTCTAGCCACTCGGCAACATCACTGAAAAAGGGTCCCATCGGCCCCTGCAATAGCAGATATTTTTTACCGGATAATAAAACGGTTAGTGCATTACCTTGCATAAATGATTTGCGTAATAGTCAACTATGAAATTGTTTAGCCAAATCTGACCTTGCAGAACATAATTAATTTGCGGTAATAGCGTATTACTCGCCCCGCTTTTTTTCGGGTAATAAACATCGGCTTGCGCGGCGTCTGGATCAAATATTCCGCCGCTTCTTCAACCGTAATAGGTTGTAGCTGTGTTGGGTGGATATAGGTTGGATAAACAATCAGCGCCTGATAGATCAAGTCTGCTATCGTTAATCTGCGCTCGCGGCGCGGGCAGTGATGTTCATCGACGGTTAAACCCCAACCGGCATAGAAGGGCAGGCCGTAACAATGTACGTGCTTACCATGTAATAACGCTTCAAATCCCGACAGCGACGTCATGGTGTGCACTTCATCTGCGCGCTGAATGCATTGAATAATATCTGCGTCAAGTGCCTGATAATCAGCTAGTTCAGCAGCCAGTTCTGCCGGAATATCGCCCTTGCGATTCCCCACCAGTACATCCGGGTGCGGTTTATAAATAATGTAGGCGTGCGGATTACGCTCGCGTACTGTGCGTAATAGCTCAAGGTTGCTCTTAATCGAGACAGTGCCTGTTTTAATAGAGGCATCGTCCTCTACCTGACCCGGCACCAGGATAACTTTTTTACCTTTAGCTTCGTCTGGTAGAGAGAAATCGGCTCCCAGGTTGTACTTGCTCAGTTTGCTTTCAACCAGTCGCTGGCGTAATTTTTCAGCTCGCATCTGCTGCGCCAGCGTTAGCTGGCTATGATTCAGCAGCACTTCCAGGTCGCTGGAGCGCGTGGTGTCATAGTAGATCCCGCGTTTATCCAGCACCAGCGATAGCGGTGGCAGCAGGTCAGAGCCAAGTCCGGATGAACGCAGAAAACCATCTTCCATTCGCCATAACGGCAGTGATTTTCGCTGCGCTTCGGCTCGCCATTGCTGTTCCCCCTTTACACCCCATACCACGCAGGCGCTCGCCGCAGTACAACGACGTGAAAAACTCAGCCGGTTTGTCGCGGTACGCAAGAAAGGTTTCAGGATCGCTGACTTCCACAGCGTTAAGCCTGGCGCCCATAAATAGCCATTACGCTGTTGCAGATGTCGGCGTTGTAATTGCAGCCATTGCAGCACGGTAAACAGATCGCTTACTGCTCCCGTTTGCGGATCGATATAGCGACAGTAACGCAGGTATGCAGCGGCAAAAAGTTCTTCCAGTGTGGCTGAACCGCGTCGGGCAGATAACAACGCCGACTGCGGATGACGATCGTCCGTTAAGCCCCAGCCTGCATACCAGGGCTGGCCGAAGCATGTCACCGGTTTTCCTGCCAGCAAGGCTTCAAAGCCGTACTGGGAGGTCACGACGTAAACTCGGGAAACGTGTCGCAACAGCGACTGCGGGCTGACATTCTCGGCAATTAAACGTACTCGTTGCGTGGCGCGCAGATCAGCGAAATAACCTGTTTTCTTTCCTTCCAGTACATCTGGGTGCACCTTCACCCAAATTGTCGCTTGAGGATTTTCCGCAATCGCGGCCTCCAGCATGGCGGCAAACTCATGCTGACCCGCATTACCATACGTCACTGACATATCATTAAATGTCTGATCGACAACCAGAACGATGTCTGAATGTTCTGACTCATCAGCCACAAACGCAGGCGCCAGATTATATTTCGACAAATCATCGGTCACGATGGTGTGCATCGCTTCTCTGGCCTGGCTTATCAGAGCTGTATTTCCGGCTTTATCCTGTACCAGTTTCTCCAGTGCTGAAGGCTTGCTGGCATCGTAGTAAATGCCACAATCATCCACCACCAGAGAAAGCGGCGGCTCGCCATTGACGCCAAGATCCAGCGAACGCACAAATCCATCTTCCAGACGAATGACGGGTTTTCCCGCTGCTTTGGCGATGGCGACTGGTTTCGCCGCGCTGGGACGATGTCCCCACACGGCGATAGCATCAACTTCTTGCGGAACAGGGCGCAGCAGAGAAAGTTTCTGGCACGGTTGCGCCAGAAATTTCTCCAGATGCGGAATACGCCAGATACCGGACGAGAAAATGCCAATCATGCGTTTTCAGCCAGTTCCTGTGCCATCAGGGCGCGCACTTTTTCCAGGCATGCTGGGGTGTCGACGCCCGGACCTGTTGCGGCAACTTCAAACGTGCGAATGTTGATCCCCGCGTTCATCAACCGTAGCTGCTCCAGTGATTCCGCCTGCTCCAGCATGGACTCCGGCAACTGGCTGTAGTTTTGCAGCACATCGCGACGATAAGCGTAAATACCGACGTGTTTCAGGTAACGCGCTTTTTCAGCATTACGCGGATACGGGATCGGTGAGCGGCTGAAATAAAGCGCATCCTGGCGGGTATTCACAACCACTTTTACTGTGCTTGGCTCCGTCGCTTCTTCGGCAGAAATCGCGTGGCATAGTGTTGCCACCGGCAACGCGGGATCGTCACGCATTCCTTGTAACAGTGTTTCTACATCCCGCGGACGAATCATTGGTTCATCGCCCTGCAAGTTAATGTAGATATCTGCTTCCACCGTATGCATCACCTCGACCAGCCGATCGGTGCCGGATTCATGATCGGTACGCGTCATGATGGCTTTCCCGCCGAACGCCTGCACGGCCTGTTCAACGCGCGGGTCGTCTGTTGCCACCCAAACTTCTGCAACGCCCGCCACCTGTAACGCACGCTCGTAAACATGCTGGATCATCGGTTTGCCGACAATATCGAGTAGCGGCTTACCCGGCAGGCGCGATGAACCATAACGAGCCGGAATGACAATAACTGCTTTGCTCATTTCAACTCCTTACAAAGACAGAATCACTTTTGCACCCACCGCCAACTGGTAAAGGATGGTGGAAATACCGCGAGTAACTTCAATGTTTTTCGATTCATATTTCGGCAGAACCATAATCTCATCGCCCGGCTTGAGTGAATCCACATCTTCCGCGTTAACGGCAGCGCCGTTCTGACGAATGACGATAATTCTGGCGTTACCCGATTTCTGCGTCAGGCCACCACATTTCTCGATGTAATCCTCGGTGGTCATCCCCTTCTGCCAGCTCACCGCGTTCGGGAACAGCACCTCGCCATGAACCATAACCAGCGACGTTTTCTCTGGAATATTGATGACGTCGCCATCTTCAAGCAGAACAGAATCAATATTGGACTCGTTGAGGATCACTTCGCCTTTCGGGACCACAGTACGTGCTTTTGCCACAAAGCGGCTGATCAGTTGCGCTTCCTGCATACGCAGGCTGGCTTCTTCTTTGGTGGAGGACTGGGCAGAAAGTGACGCTTCCTCCAGTTTTTGCAGCGAGAGATTCAGCATCTCTTTCTGACGCTGAGCTACTGATGGGCGATAAAGCTGAACCGCGTTCATCTGCGACATGCTGTTCGGACGGATTTTTTCCAGAACCGCACGCATGGTGGAACCATAAGGCAGCACCATGGCATGTTCGCCGGAATGCGCGCCTTCAACTCGTACCTGAATGGTGCCGGCATAGCGGTCAGTGCTCACGATTAAGGTATCGCCGTTCTGCAACATACGGCCTGGCGCAGAACTGATCGGATAGTATTCGCTACGTTTTTGCAGCCCCTGTTTACGCATAATCGTAATGTGAGTTGCGCCAGGCTTAGGGCGTGCCCAGCTCAACGCTTCTGTTACAGGAATGCTGCTTTCGCGGAACTCAAAGTCGTAGCTGTTAAAGACATCGCCCTGAACGCTGAACGTATGTTGACGAGGCCCAACGATGATGGTGTCACCATCGGCGAACTGCGAAAGCCCCAGTTTTCCGTTTAGCAGGAAGTCATACAGGTTGACGTTGGAGCGCACGCGGTTGCCGCGCTTGACCACAATATCAACGTAGCTCCCGCGTTCCGGATCTACGCCGCCAGCCTTGATCAGATAATTCAGTAAAGAGTCGGACGTCACGCCGCCGTACAGACCAGGATTACGTACAAAGCCGGTAACGTACACTTTTACTGGCTGCGCCTGTAATAAGGAGGCGTAGACGTTGACGTTGGACTGGTACACTTCCTTTACTTTTGATGTAACCAGGCCGTTCAACTGGCTATTGCTAACCCCAGCAACTTTCACCGGACCAACGTTCGGCAGGAAAATATTGCCTTTGGGATCAATCTGTAACGCACCATCAAAGGTGAACGCACCCCATAAACGAACCTGAACGCTATCGCCCGGATTAAGGATATAGTCAGGATTGAATCCTACCGTTGCACCGCTATCCGCGCTGGTGCCGTTGAAAAGTTGAGCACCAAACATACGACTCATCACCACCGGCTGTGCTGGCGGTGGGGTGTTGTCGAAGCCGCTCATGTTTTGTGTATCCGACTGCTGCCCACTCAGAATACCGGGCAGTGGTGCTGCCCCCGTAAGGTTTGAGTCAGCGTTAATATCAATGGCCGCGCTGGCCTGCGCCGCGTGACAGGCGGCAATCAGTAAAATTGATTTAAATAATTTCATCACAAACTCATTCAGCGACAGCGTTAATCTCGGTGATCTTCAATAACAGCCAGCAACAGTTTCAGGGTGCCGAACAGCAGGCAGCACACCAGTAACCAACAGGCGATCAAATAAGGGATGTTTGGAAAAGACGATTCCTGCGGCAACTGTGGCGAACTGATCACAGACAGCACCTTGAGCTTACGAGCCGCTTCTACACGGGTCTTTTCAATGGAGGTCAGGGTCAGTTTGTACAGCTCGGTGTTGAACTCTACTTTTGATTTGATTTCTTCAAAATCCACCGCCATACGGTTTAGCTTGTCACCCTGTGGCGCTGTGATTTTGCTTTTTTCTTCATCGATTTGTGCCTGCAATGACTGAATCGCGTTACGCGCGCTCACCACTTGGGGGGCGTCTTCACGCAGATATGTCAGCAAGTTACGCAGATCTGCTTCCATCTGGATCTTCTGAGCCATCAGCGTATTTACTAACGTGCTCGCCGCCTGAGCCTGGGCTTGTGGATCCAGGACGTTATTGCTGTCCTGATAAGAGAGCAGTTCCGCTTTGCTGGCATCCAGACGCTGGCGCGCTTTTTCCATCTCGCTTTCTGCAAAGGCAAGTTGATCACGCGCAATGCGATGCGACATCTCATTGATAAAGCGTTCTGACTCTTTCAACACGGTCTGGTTAAATTTAAGCGCAAACTCCGGGCTAAAGCCCTGTGTCTGAATATTCAGCAATCCGGTTTTATCGTCATACGAAACGTTGATACGGTCCTTGTAGTACTTCAGGAAGCCTTCTGCGGTTTCATCCTTGCTAAGATGATTAAGAAAATCGAGCCCGCTGTGGCTAAATGCTTCACGAAAATTCAGTTGCTTATCCAGCGCCGCCAGCATATCCGGCGAGTTGATATACTCTTTCAGATACAACGCATCTTCCGCGGAACTGGGGTTAGAGGCACCCAGAAGCAGACCAAAATTCAGGCTGCCGCTATTTAAATCATCCGAGCGTTTAATGGCGACTTTCGACTCGCTCATATAACGAGGCTGGCTGAAGATAGCCAGATAGATCAGTAGCACAGCCATCGGTGCCAGAATGATGATTTTCGCCAGGTGTTTTTGGATATCTGTCAGTGAGATGGCAGACAGACGAGCACGCATCCAGGATACGGCAGACTTCAATTTTATCAACATGTAACGATTATCAGAGTTTCAGTGGAGGCGAGGGGGCTGGCCTCTCGCCTCCCGTTGCTTCATTAGTCGAAAATTCGTACAAGACCAGTGACTTTGTTCGCCTTGTTGGTCACCAATAACGTTGAGACTCGATGCTTTTGCATCTTTTCTTCCGCTTCGATGATCATGGTTTCTTCCGGTAGAGTCAGTGGTTCACGCGTCATCATCTGCGCAGCCGTGGCGGATGTCAGAGAATCCTCTTTTTCCATAAAGCGACGCAGGTCACCGTCGGTGATAATACCCGCCAGCTCGCCTTCTGCGTCTTCTACCATCACCATACCCTGGCAACCGCTGGTGATACGTTGAATCACGGTTTTAAACGACGCATCCAGGTGCACCGCAGGAACATCATGCTGCATAACATCAGCAACACGGGTCAGCAGGCGACGACCTAATGAACCGCCCGGGTGATAACGCGCGAAGTCATTCGGCATAAATTTACGCTGGTGGATCATGGCAATAGCCAGCGCGTCTCCGATCGCCATGGTCAGCGTGGTGGACGTTGTTGGTGCAAGGTTATTCGGGCAGGTTTCATTCTCCATGTGAAGTTCCAGCACGGCATCAGCATTTTTCGCCAGCGTGGAATTTCCATTATTGGTAATGGCGATAATTCGGTTGCCGAAATTCTTCAGTGAAGGGACTAGCTTCAGAATTTCATCCGTTTCACCGCTGGCGGAAATAAGGATCAGGAGATCATAAGGCGTAATCATACCGAGATCGCCATGGAAAGCCTCTGCCGGATGAATAAAGAAACTCGGCGTACCAGTAGAGGCCAGTGTCGCTGACATTTTACGACCAACATGCCCTGATTTACCCATTCCCGAAAGAATAACGTGTCCTTTACAGTTCATTATCAAATTAAGGACTCGTTGGTACTGTACGGGATCCAGTTGCTTAGACAAGTTTTGTAATGCTGCGCCTTGTTCTGCCAGAGTCTGGCGAACAGAGGTAATTAAATATGGATCGATAGTACTGCTCTGGTCATCAGGTAAATGTCTTTCAGACATATCAGCTCCTTTGCACGGAAATAGTGCCACAGTCACAACAAACCCGAACCCATAATAAATTATTAATATTAAATCAATGGGTTATAACAAATTATTTAATAAATATAAAAATATGGTTAGTCCATGCTCTTATCCAGGACTTATCACCCTCTTATTAAGTCGCAATGTCTCATGGAAGTGCGAAGATACTGCAATATTACAGGCGAGAAGGGGGAACCAAATTTTGCCCACCTATTTAACACAGCCCTACATTATGAACAAGGAGTTTAGGATTTTTATCAATGATTAAAATGTTTCGCGCTTAACTATTGAATCAAAAAACAATTCAGAGGTTGATTGTTTTATTGTAAAAAAAGAGACGCATGACACTGTTATTTATAAATAAAACACCTCGGTAATGGTAGTGATATTCCGCATTCAACTATTTAAGCTATGTATAGTTAACCAGTTGACAATTTCCATATAAAGCAGAAGGGAATGATAAAGTTTTATTAGTGACTATTAAATATCAAGATTGTTTTCCTGTTGATTATTTCTGCAGGTGGCAGTGGAATTAAAACAGACCAGATTGCATTTATTGGTACATATATTTTCAAGGAAACTATTACCAAATAAAAAATAATTATTGGGATTATCACGTGATGAATCGGTTGCACATATGCCAGAGAGCACTTCCGTCCGGCCATCCTTCATTTTTGTAGCGTACATTTTGCTCAGTGAAAGGGCTGATGGAGAGACAAACATCAGGCCCTTTTACGCCATACTCGCGGGTAAGGAGGTGCCTCGCAGGAAGGCACCTCCGGCAACCAACAGCCCACTTCAGATTCAGAGTGGTTTATTAATCGCGTCATAAAGATGGTTTAAAGTTTTTAATCGCTGTTTGTATGCTTTTCTCAGGCAGGTTGTATCGCTACCACACCGGCGTCGTTCAGCCAGCCACAGTACCTGTGAGTCATGCAGTTCCCCGGCGGCTCCCATCGCGTAAAGTCCATGAAGGAATTGATATTTAACACTCAACTCCACGTCCAAATCATTCAGGCTATGTGATGAACAAATTGCTTTTTCATCCGCACTGTGGGACTGCCGACAATCAAAACTGGCCGCCGTGGCAGAGAACGCCGGGAGAGTGATGATGAGAAATGCGGTAAGAATATTTTTCACTGGCTTAGCCTCCCGGGACGAATAACGGGTCCCGGAGCCATGGTCAGGGTTTTGTTGTTCAACAATCTGAACCCTATAGCCTCTCCGGTTTTCACTGACAGTTCACATGCGTAGTGAAAAGTCGTCCAGTTAATCCCCCGACGGTACTGACCATTGCCCGTCAGGAGCGCAGGTGAGACCAGGCGCTGCATATTATGTTTTCCCTGATCGAGAATAACCTTATCTACGTCGGTGTACTGCTTCTGTAGTTCTTTCAGTGCCAGCGGTCGGCAAATAAATTCGGCTACGCGTTGAGCTTCAGTCCAGTTTGTATAGGCAAAATTACGGTCATTCTTCCCTTTTACCTCACGATGAATGACGTTATTCAGATGTTCTACCTGGGCAGGATTCAACGAGACATTCGTTGCAAATGCAAATCCGGTATACATACAGGATATAGCGGTAATAACAACCAAACGCTTAAAAGTCATAAATACTCCGTTATGCATAAGATCCTACATTTACTGTGCTATTACAATGTATGAATATAAGTTCAAGGAATAGTCAATATGCTGCGCTGCGTCAATATTTTATGGTTAATCAGGCTATTCGGGTGTAGGCCTGAATATTCTGTAATGCAAATTTGCGCTTACCTAAAATAAAATCTCTTCCGCCAATGGTGAGGCCTGTAGAAACTGGGATGGTCTGAGTGTTGGATAAGGATGGCGGTGAATACTTATGAATCAGTAAGGCAAAGTCAGCGGGGCTATCAGAATAACTTTGCCAGTAGGATGAAGCCAGGTAAGTCAACGTTTCGCACGATGTACCGCCTGTCTGTTAACAGGTTGTGTGGGTAAGGAAAAAATAAAAGCACATAATAAAAATACAATTAGGAATATTTATAAAGACGTTTTTAATTGCTTGATATCGCTGTGCTTATTTTTATTGTCTGGCAACATTCCCATTGTTTTTTATTCTCAATATATTGATCTGTATTGTTTTTTATTTCGCCATTGCCTTAGTATCCGGTTAAATAAGTATTATGATTAATTTGACTTTAACTGAATTACGTGAGGGGATTATGAGTGACAGTTTCCAGCGGGAGATACCAAAGGCTCGTATTAATCTGAAATTAGAACTGCATACAGGGGGGGCGAGTAAAAAAACAGAATTACCCCTGAAGTTACTGGTTGCGGGTGATTTTAGTAATGGTCAGGAATCCGCGCCATTATCTGAGCGTAAAAAAGTTAATCTTAACAAAAATAATTTTGATGCAGTCCTTTCAGACTATTCCCCAAAAGTAAATCTTATCGTTAATAACACACTTGCTGATGACGGTAGCGAAGACAGCATCAGGTTGACATTTCAGAGCATAAAGGATTTCTCCCCGGAACAGGTATCCCGACAAATACCTCAGCTAAAAGCCATGCTTTCCATGCGTAATTTACTTCGTGATTTAAAAGCGAACCTTCTGAATAACCAGATGTTCCGTAAAGAACTGGAAAACATTTTGCTGGACCCGGCATTAAGTGCAGAACTCAAAGCAGAACTTTCAGCTTTGGCACCTAAACAGCCGTAACGGTCACGACGATTTAATGGATTAATAAGGAAAATGTTGACGTCTGTAAAAAATGAGAATGCCGCTGGTGGCGAGCCGATTGCCGCACAATCAGGGGGAACGTCAGGGAGTGATAATTAACAGAATATCACTGTGAGCGCCTGCATGTATTGGTGTGTATAAAGCAACAAACATCGTCGAAAATGGCGAGAAATACAGCACGCAAATAACATGTTGCAACGGCCAGAAATTTACCGTAGCCAGAAAAAGAAAAAGCCCCGCTTTTCAGCGAGGCCTTATGAATAGTGGTGCCCGGACTCGGAATCGAACCAAGGACACGGGGATTTTCAATCCCCTGCTCTACCGACTGAGCTATCCGGGCAACGGGGCGCATTAAACCTGATTCGCCTCGTCTCGTCAATTAAATTTCTTCAATTTATAGCAGACTGCACAATCTATCATCACTTTGCCGTTACTACACGCATCATCAGACAAACCAGGCGCTCCAGGCGGCGGAAAGAGGCATTGCCAGAAGTAGTGCTGGAAGCATGTTGACCACCGGAAATAGTTTAATGCCGCAGATGCGTAAGCCGGTTGCTAGCAGCAGCAAACCACCTACGGCGCTGAAGTCTGCCATCATCGATGGTGTTGTCAGCGGTAATATCAGCGCAGCAGCCCAGGCCAGCGTTAACTGGATGATCAGCAATGGAATACTAATCACCGATACCGCAATGCCAAGTGAACAGGCGAAGATCATCGCGGTAAAGAAATCCAGAAATGACTTGGCGATTAAAATGCTCGGATCGCCGGTCATCCCTTCATTCATCGCGCCGAAGATCCCGGTGCCGCTGGCACAAAACAGGACAATAATCGCGACAAAATTCTGAATAAAAGATTCATGCGCTGGCTTTTTACGCGAGTGACGAAACAAATTTTGCGCTTTAGCGACTGCGGTATTAACACCTTTTTCCAACAAACAAATTTCACCAATTAATGCACCGAGTAGCGTCGCTAAAACCATCGCCGGAAGGTTGGCGCATTTCACCACCAGTAAAATACCAATTCCCAACGATGCCAGACCAAAAATGGATGTCATAGAGACACGGATCCGTTCCGGTAAGCGTTGACTAAGCAGTGCGCCGAGGACGCCACCCAGTAATACTGCACTAGCGTTGATAAAAGGGCCGATGACCACAAGAGTTCCTGTTAATTGTGTTGTTTGATGTTTTTATTATGAACTTTTTGTCCCGCCGATTGCTTGTCTGACCGCAAAGTCCTGGCTTGCACGCTCTGGTGAAAGGTGCCATGATTGCGCGAATTTTCTCCTTGTTGTACGGAGTTTGCCCGATGCACGCCACCTCCTTACATTCTCTTGTTTATCGCCGTTTTGCGCGAAACGCTTCCCTTTCCATATTACTGCTCATGCGGTGAAGTTAACGCACGCTCACTGTAGGACAACAGTAAAATCAGAGCCATTCTGCTTTTACTGATGTCTGGCGGTCGGAGCTGGTGACCAGTTTGACCCACATCTCATGCGGCAGGTTTTTACACCTTGCCCGGTATTTTTACCTCCCCGAAACGGGTTTTACATTTATGAAATCAATGAGTATTGCCGCCAGTAGTGAACTGGTTTCCCGAATTTCTACCCATCGTCGCGTGGTGGCGCTGGAAGATACTGATTTTACGGACGTCGCGGCAGTCGTCATTACCGCTGCGGATAGCCGCAGTGGCATTCTTGCGTTACTTAAACGCACTGGTTTTCATCTACCGGTGTTTTTGTATTCCGAACAGATTGTTGAATTGCCTGCGGGCGTCGCGGCGGTAATCAATGGCAACGAGCAGCAGTGGCTGGAGCTGGAATCTGCAGCCTGCCAGTACGAAGAGAACGTGTTGCCGCCGTTTTATGACACGCTGACGCAATATGTTGAGATGGGCAACAGCACTTTTGCTTGCCCGGGTCATCAACATGGCGCGTTCTTTAAAAAGCATCCTGCGGGGCGTCATTTTTACAATTTCTTCGGTGAGAACGTTTTTCGTGCCGATATGTGCAACGCCGATGTGAAACTGGGCGATCTGCTTATTCATGAAGGCTCAGCGAAGGATGCGCAGAAGTTTGCGGCCAAAGTGTTTCATGCTGATAAAACCTATTTTGTGCTTAACGGCACTTCGGCAGCAAACAAAGTGGTTACCAATGCGCTGTTAACGCGTGGCGATCTGGTACTGTTCGATCGTAACAATCATAAGTCGAATCATCACGGTGCATTGATTCAGGCTGGGGCGACGCCGGTGTATCTGGAAGCCGCGCGTAACCCGTTCGGTTTTATCGGCGGTATTGATGCGCATTGTTTTAATGAAGACTATTTGCGCCAGCAAATTCGTGAAGTGGCACCAGAAAAAGCCGAACTACCGCGCCCGTTTCGCCTGGCAATTATTCAGTTAGGAACTTATGACGGTACTATCTATAACGCTCGCCAGGTGATCGAGACCATTGGGCATTTGTGCGATTACATTCTGTTTGATTCCGCGTGGGTCGGTTACGAGCAGTTTATTCCGATGATGGCAGATAGCTCGCCGTTACTGTTAGAACTTAACGAAAACGATCCGGGGATCTTTGTTACCCAGTCGGTGCACAAACAGCAGGCGGGATTCTCACAGACTTCGCAGATCCACAAAAAAGATAACCATATTCGCGGGCAGGCGCGCTTTTGCCCGCATAAGCGGTTGAATAATGCCTTTATGCTCCACGCCTCCACCAGTCCGTTCTATCCGCTGTTTGCTGCGCTGGACGTTAACGCCAAAATCCATGAAGGGGAGAGCGGTCGTCGACTGTGGGCGGAGTGTGTTGAGTTGGGCATTGAAGCGCGCAAGGCGATTCTTGCACGCTGTAAGCTGTTTCGCCCGTTTATCCCGCCCGTTGTTGGTGGCAAATTGTGGCAGGATTATCCGACGTCAGTATTGGCCAGCGACCGTCGCTTCTTCAGTTTTGAACCGGGGGCGAATTGGCACGGCTTTGAGGGATATGCCGCAGATCAGTATTTTGTTGATCCGTGCAAGCTGCTACTGACCACGCCCGGTATCGATGCCGAAACCGGTGAATATAGCGACTTTGGTATTCCTGCGACGATTCTGGCGCACTATCTGCGTGAGAATGGCATTGTGCCGGAAAAGTGCGATCTCAACTCTATTCTGTTCTTATTAACCCCGGCGGAGAGCCACGAGAAGCTGGCACAACTGGTCGCAATGTTGGCACAGTTTGAACAGCATATTGAGGATGACTCGCCACTGGCTGAGGTGTTGCCGAGCGTTTATAACAAATATCCGGTGCGCTATCGCGACTATACCCTGCGCCAGTTGTGTCAGGAGATGCACGATCTGTATGTCAGTTTCGACGTCAAAGACCTGCAAAAAGCGATGTTCCGCCAACAGAGTTTCCCGCCTGTAGTGATGAATCCCCAGGATGCGCATAGCGCCTATATTCGTGGTGAAGTGGAGTTAGTGCGTATTCGTGATGCCGAAGGGCGGATTGCGGCGGAAGGCGCGCTGCCGTATCCACCTGGCGTGCTTTGCGTGGTGCCGGGGGAGGTATGGGGAGGCGCGGTACAGCGTTATTTTCTCGCACTGGAAGAAGGCGTGAATTTGTTGCCGGGGTTTTCGCCGGAGCTACAAGGTGTCTATAGCGAAACCGATGCCGACGGCATGAAACGTTTATACGGTTATGTGTTGAAGTGAGAACAAAAAAACGGGCTACCATCTGGTAGCCCGTTTTTCTTGGTGTAATTAGTGGTTAACCGTCTGTGTGCCCGCCGGGACACGAACGTGTTTGTATTTGAACATCGCCATGAACGCGAAGGCCAGAACCACGGAGTAACCTGCGAAAATCAGCCATACGGTCTGCCAGTCGGTAATGCCGTTTTGGGTATACATCTCAACCACTTTACCGCTCACAATACCGCCGAGGATACAGCCGAAGCCGTTGGTCATCATCAGGAACATCCCCTGCGCACTGGCGCGAATTGCCGGGCTAACTTCTTTTTCCACAAACACCGAACCAGAGATGTTGAAGAAGTCGAATGCGCAGCCGTAGACAATCATTGACAGCACCAGCAGTACAGTACCGAACGGAGTCGGGTCGCCGTAGGCAAACAGCGCAAAACGCAGGATCCACGCCACAATACTGATCATCATTACGTTCTTAATACCGTAGCGGCTTAAGAAGAACGGGATAGTCAGAATGAACAGCGTTTCAGAGATTTGCGAAATCGACATGATGATTGACGCATGTTGCACGATAAAGCTGCTGGCGAACATCGGATCTTTGTCGAAGCTGTGCAGGAAGGTATTACCGAACATGTTGGTAATCTGCAGTTCCGCGCCCAGCAGCATCGAGAAGATGAAGAAAATCGCCATACGCTTGTTTTTAAACAGCGCGAATGCATCAAGCCCCAGCAAAGTCGTCCAGCTCTGATTCGTTTGCTGTTTAGCAACCGGAATATACGGCAGCGTAAAGGTAAACAGCACCAGAACGGCGGAAAGGGCTGCGCCAATATACAGTTGCATGTGGCTTAGTTCGAAGCCTGACAGGCTCACCACCCACATCGCCATAATAAAACCGATGGTGCCCCAGATACGGATTGGCGGGAAATCAGTAACGATATCCAGCCCCGCGTTTTGCAGGCGATAGTAAGAGATGGTGTTGATTAACCCAAGCGTTGGCATATAGGCAAACGAGTTAATCAGGATAACGAGGAACATCGCCTCCGGCGTGGTAACTTGCGCCGCCATGAAGAGAGTAATTGCGCCGATGGTGTGACAAATGGCATATACCCATTTCGCACTTAACCATTTGTCGGCCACAATCCCCAGCAAAGCAGGCATAAAGACCGCGGCGATACCCAGTGAACTATAAACTGCGCCAATAGAAGCACCGTCGAACTTCAGGGTAACGAACATATATGAGCCGAGGGTCGTTAGCCAACTTCCCCACAGGCAGAACTGCAGAAAAGAGAGGATTTTCAGCTGCAGCTTAAGATTCATGTTAATTTCCTCACATCGTGATGCGGATGAGTGTTTTAAAAAGCACATTTGACCGTGCAAGATGATGCGATTCTATCAACTTCGCTGACTGTTTTTTTGTTATCCGTAGCAAATAATTGCAAATAATCTCAATTTGCAAGGCGAAATTGTGAAGCGTGTAACACTTTGCCTCGAAGTAATGTCAGAGGCAAAGGTGAAATTATCGACGGCGGTAAGATTTCTGCGCCATGTTCACTTTATAGAGATAGCGGCGAGATTCCGCAGAAGGATGGCGGGTCGTCAAAGTCTGATAAACATCACCTGGCGTCATGGTGTTAATAATATTAGCTGCCTGAATTTTATCATTCGAGAAAACACGTAACACGCTGCCTGCGCCGCCGTTATAGGCGGTGATGACGGCATAACGGCGCGACGTTGGGTTATCAATGCCGCCGAGATAAACATTATTCAGCATCGCCAGATATGCGGTGCCAGTATCAATGTTGCTGGCAGGATCGAACAAGAAACTGCGGCCAGGTATGCCGGATTTCCCCTGTGAGCGGAACACGTCTTTCCCGGCGGTGTGCTGTACTACCTGCATTAATCCCAGCGCATCGGAACGGCTGACCGCATACGGGTTAAATGAGGATTCGGTTTGCATAATCGCCAGAATTAATGACTCATCGACACCATATTTTCGTGACGCCTGGCGAACCATACCGAGATATTTATGCGCACGTTTATCAAGGTGGTTCGGCACCATATTAATGGTTACGCTGTAGATAATACGCAGCCCGTTGCTGCGGCTTTTGAGGCGGTTTTTCAGCAGATAATCCGCGAAATTGCTCGCGCGACCTTCCCAACGAATTGGCTGCCCGGTGTTGTCTACTACCTGACCATAAAGGAAAGGTTCTTTTGATATCGTAATATCATCAACATCGGAATAGAGATCGACCGACCCCGGATCGTCACCCATCAGTAACGTTTTGATAATTGCCCGGCGCAGGTGTGCGACAGGTTCCGTCCCGGCGATGGTTTCGATAGTGATCGTACCATCATCAAAGTTGATGTGGCTGCGGGTTTGATATTGATCGGTGTATTTCACGTAGTCCTTAGGACCGGCGATCACCACCTCTTTGAATCCCCAGATGTTTTCAATATTGTGGGCAAATTGCCCCATCAGAATATCAAAACCGTTGGTATCTTTGACCCAGGCTTCATTATAGGTATCGCCTTTTTTGGTCGTCGAACAGGAGATGAGCAACGGCGCAATCAAAGCCAGCGCGAGATATTTTTTCATCATTCCGGGTGCGTGTTGTGTTTGTTTTTATGCAAGTTGCCGGAGGCGTGCTCCGGCAATGTCTTTTTATTTTTTATCTTCCGGCGTATAGCCTTCGATATGTACCTCTTTACCTTCGAACAGGAAATTGACCATCTCCTGCTCCAGCAGCTTGCGGTGCTCAGCATTCATCATGTTAAGTTTCTTTTCGTTGATCAACATGGTTTGCTTGTGCTGCCACTGCGCCCAGGCTTCTTTGGAAATCTCGTTGTAGATGCGTTTTCCCAGTTCGCCGGGGTATAGCTGAAAATCCTGACCTTCTGCTTCACGCTGCAGGAAAGTACAAAAAATCGTTCTGCTCATAAATTATCCTCTTATCGACTCACGCGCTAAACCGGCGCGCCAGTGCGTAACTGCTGTAACAAACGCTCCACGGGAGCCGCCAGGCCAACTGACGGCGGTTGCGCTAAGTTATACCAGAGCGCATTGCCTTCATCCATGCAACCGGTGAATGACGACACGGGAAGCCACATAGGCACAATATCTAAATGGAAATGGCTGAAGGTATGACGAAACGCGGTGAGTTGCGTCAGGTGACCGGCGTTGATCTGCCGTTGCGCCAGCCATTGCCGCATACTTTCTTCATCAGCAAACTGCGGGAAGCAGTATAAACCGCCCCACAATCCACTTGGCGGACGCTGCGCCAGAAATACTTCATTTTCGTGCTGTAACAGCAGAAAGTAGCCGGTGCGCTCCGGCAGCGTCTGTTTCGGTTTTTTGCCTGGATAAAGTGACCAGCTATCATTGGCCGCGGCAATGCAGCCGTTTTGTAGCGGGCAGAGCGAACACTTTGGCTTCGAGCGCGTGCAGATCATCGCGCCTAAATCCATCATCGCCTGATTAAACCGCTCCACACCGACGGCGGGCGTCACCTGTTTGCTCAAACTCCACAGTTTATTCTCGACCTCTTTTTTCCCTGGCCAGCCGCTTACAGCATAGCAGCGCGCCAGCACGCGTTTGACGTTACCGTCGAGAATCGGAAAGTGCTTACCCAGAGAAAGTGAGAGGATCGCGCCCGCGGTGGAACGCCCGACGCCCGGTAGTGCGGCGATTTCCTCAAAGGTTTCCGGGAATTTTCCGCCGTGTAAGGTGGCAACTTGCTGTGCCGCTTTATGTAGATTGCGCGCGCGGGCGTAATAGCCAAGCCCGGTCCACAAGTGGAGAACTTCATCCAGCGGCGCATTGGCGAGATCGGTCACCGTCGGGAAGCGCGCCATAAAGCGTTCAAAATAGGGGATAACAGTCGCAACCTGAGTTTGTTGCAACATCACTTCTGAGAGCCATACTTTGTAGGGCGTCTTGTCAATTTGCCAGGGCAGGGTTTTCCGCCCGTATTTATCGTACCAGTCCAGAACCTGGGCTGAAAATTGCGACGCTTGCATGGTCACCAAATTCACAGTTGTTGGGGGCAAGATTGCAGCACAGCGACGACAGGGTGTAAACCGGAACTTTCCGCAGCCACGGCCTTATCATGCTTGCATCCGGCAACTAACTTTGGATAATGCCCGTTTTCAGAACACTTTCACAAGCGACTAAATCTTTATGAAAAACGACGTCATCTCACCGGAATTTGATGAAAACGGCCGTCCTCTGCGCCGTATCCGTAGTTTTGTACGCCGCCAGGGGCGACTGACCAAAGGCCAGGAACATGCGCTGGAAAACTACTGGCCGGTGATGGGCGTTGAGTTCAGCGAAGATATGCTGGATTTCCCGACGCTGTTTGGCCGTGAAGCGCCGGTGACGCTTGAGATTGGTTTTGGCATGGGTGCTTCGCTGGTGGCAATGGCGAAAGAGCGTCCGGAGCAGGATTTCCTCGGCATTGAAGTGCATTCGCCGGGCGTTGGCGCTTGCCTGGCTTCCGCGCATGAAGAGGGGCTGAGCAATCTGCGCGTGATGTGTCATGACGCGGTCGAAGTGCTGCATAAAATGATTCCTGACAATTCATTGAGCATGGTTCAGCTCTTTTTCCCTGACCCGTGGCACAAAGCACGTCATAATAAACGCCGTATCGTTCAGGTGCCGTTTGCTGAACTGGTAAAAAGCAAACTGCAACTGGGGGGCGTATTCCATATGGCGACCGACTGGGAACCTTATGCGGAACATATGCTCGAAGTGATGTCTTCCATTGACGGTTATAAAAACCTGTCAGAAAGTAACGATTACGTACCGCGCCCGGAATCACGTCCGGTGACGAAATTTGAACAACGTGGTCATCGTCTTGGTCACGGAGTATGGGACTTAATGTTCGAGAGGGTGAAATAATGGCAAAGAACCGTAGCCGTCGTCTGCGTAAAAAAATGCACATCGACGAATTCCAGGAATTAGGATTTTCGGTGGCATGGCGATTCCCGGAAGGTACATCGGAAGAACAGATTGATAAAACCGTTGATGACTTTATTAACGAGGTTGTCGAACCGAACAAGCTGGCTTTTGACGGCAGCGGTTATCTGGCCTGGGAAGGTCTGATCTGCATGCAGGAAATTGGCAAATGTACCGAAGAACATCAGGCGATTGTGCGTAAGTGGCTGGAAGAGCGCAAACTGGATGAGGTACGCACCAGCGAACTTTTCGACGTTTGGTGGGACTAAGAAAGCATACGGGCGATGACAAACGCAAAACTGCCTGATGCGCTACGCTTATCAGGCCTACAATGGGTATGCAATATATTGAGGTTGCACGATTGAGTAGGCCGGATAAGGCATTTACGCCGCATCCGGCATGGACAATGCGCACTTTGTTATCAATCCGGGCCAGCAAATGCTGGCCTGATTTGTTCTTGAGGGAAGATTATGATGCGCAAAATGCTGCTGGCGGCAGCACTTTCAGTAACGGCAATGACTGCTCACGCCGACTACCAGTGCAGCGTCACACCGCGTGACGATGTGATTGTCAGCCCGCAAACCGTACAGGTGAAGGGCGAAAACGGCAATCTGGTGATCACGCCAGACGGCAATGTGATGTACAACGGCAAGCAATATTCTCTGAGTGCCGCCCAGCGCGAGCAGGCGAAGGATTATCAGGCAGAACTGCGCAGCACGTTGCCGTGGATTGATGAAGGGACTAAGAGCCGCGTTGAGAAAGCCCGCGTCGCACTGGATAAAATTATCGTTCAGGAGATGGGTGAAAGCAGTAAAATGCGCAGCCGTCTGACCAAGCTCGATGCGCAGTTGAAAGAACAGATGAATCGCATTATTGAAACGCGCAGCGATGGCCTGACGTTCCACTATAAAGCCATTGATCAGGTTCGCGCCGAAGGCCAGCAACTAGTGAATCAGGCGATGGGTGGAATTTTGCAGGACAGCATTAATGAAATGGGCGCGAAAGCGGTACTGAAAAGCGGCGGTAATCCGTTACAGAATGTGCTGGGAAGCCTGGGCGGTTTGCAATCCTCCATTCAAACCGAGTGGAAAAAGCAGGAAAAAGATTTCCAGCAGTTTGGCAAAGATGTCTGTAGCCGTGTGGTGACCCTGGAAGATAGCCGCAAAGCCCTGGTCGGGAATTTGAAATAATCCTCTATTTTAAGACGGCATAATACTTTTTTATGCCGTTTAATTCTTCGTTTTGTTACCTGCCTCTAACTTTATAGATCTCCAAAATCCATTCACGTTGTAAATTGTTTAACGTCAAATTTCCTATACAAAGCTAAGGGATAATACGTAGCGTTCACGTAACTGGAGGAATGAAATGGAGTTTTTCAGAAAGACGGCACTTGCCGCACTGGTTATGGGTTTTAGTGGTGCAGCATTAGCATTACCGAATATCACCATTTTAGCGACCGGCGGGACGATTGCCGGTGGTGGTGACTCCGCAACCAAATCTAACTACACAGCGGGTAAAGTTGGCGTAGAAAACCTGGTCAATGCGGTGCCGCAATTGAAGGACATTGCGAACGTTAAAGGCGAGCAGGTCGTTAACATCGGCTCCCAGGACATGAATGATAATGTCTGGCTGACACTGGCGAAAAAAATTAATACCGACTGCGATAAAACTGACGGCTTCGTCATTACTCACGGTACAGACACGATGGAAGAAACTGCTTACTTCCTCGATCTGACCGTAAAATGTGATAAGCCAGTAGTGATGGTCGGCGCAATGCGTCCGTCTACCTCCATGAGCGCAGACGGTCCATTCAACCTGTATAACGCGGTAGTGACCGCAGCAGATAAAGCCTCCGCTAACCGTGGCGTGCTGGTAGTGATGAACGACACCGTGCTGGATGGTCGTGACGTGACCAAAACCAACACTACCGATGTAGCGACCTTCAAGTCTGTTAACTTCGGTCCACTGGGTTACATTCACAACGGTAAAATCGACTATCAGCGTACTCCGGCGCGTAAGCACACCAGCGATACGCCGTTTGATGTCTCTAAGCTGAATGAACTGCCGAAAGTTGGTATCGTTTATAACTATGCTAACGCATCCGATCTTCCGGCAAAAGCACTGGTAGATGCGGGCTATGACGGCATCGTTAGCGCCGGTGTGGGTAACGGTAACCTGTATAAAACCGTATTCGACACCCTGGCAACCGCGGCGAAAAACGGCACTGCGGTAGTGCGTTCTTCTCGCGTACCGACGGGCGCAACCACTCAGGATGCCGAAGTGGATGATGCGAAATACGGTTTCGTCGCCTCTGGTACGCTGAACCCGCAAAAAGCGCGCGTTCTGCTGCAACTGGCGCTGACGCAAACTAAAGATCCACAGCAGATCCAGCAGATTTTCAATCAGTACTAATCGCCTCGCCCCGGTATCGTGCCGGGGCTTTCTCACTTCAGACTCACGTCCATTGTCAATCATAATTATCATGATGATAATCACATGGATAAATTATTCCACGCGAGACTTTCACTGTGAAAAAACAATGGATTGTAGGTACGGCGTTGTTTGTGTTGATGTCAGGTTATGGCTGGGCCGATGGTGAACCGCCAACTGAAAATGTCTTAAAAGATCAATTCAAAAAGCAATATCACGGCATTCTCAAACTGGATGCCATCAATTTAAAAAACCTTGATGCGAAGGGGAATCAGGCCACCTGGTCTGCGGAAGGTGATGTCTCTTCTAACGATGATCTCTATACCTGGATCGGTCAGTTGGCAGATTATCAACTTCTGGAACAGACCTGGGTGAAAGATAAACCCGTAAAATTCTCAGCGATGTTAACCAGTAAAGGAACGCCCGCGTCTGGCTGGACGGTGAATTTTTACTCTTTTCAGGCAGCAGCCAGCGATAGTGGGCGGTTTGTTGATGATATCAAAACGAATAATAAGTACCTGATTGTGAATAGCGAAGAGTTTACTCGGCCAGAAACAGTTCCAGCAGTGAATTTAAAAACAACTTCCCATGTTCCGTTATCTGCCAGTAATCCGCACATTCGGTGAGATAACCCTGAGCGATAGCCTCGTCTAACTGAGAGCGAATCACTTCTTCGCAAAGGCCGGTATACTGGCTAAACTCCACGCGTGGCGCGGCCTCCAGCAAACGGAAGCGATTCATAAAGAACTCGAACGGCTTATCAGCGGCTTCTACATCACGCTGGCTTTCCAGATAACGCCCCTGCATAAAACCACGCGGGTGACGCGTTTTGGTGGTACGCAGAATGCGCCCGTCCGGGAAGGTCACTTTGCCATGCGCGCCGCAGCCGATGCCGAGGTAGTCACCAAATCGCCAGTAGTTGAGATTGTGTTGGCATTGATAACCCGGTTTGGCGTAAGCGGAGGTTTCATATTGCTGATAACCCGCTGCGGTTAATAACTGATGCCCCTGTTCGAAAATATCCCACAGTGCGTCGTCGTCCGGTAGCACCGGTGGCCGCGAACCAAACAACGTATTGGGTTCGATGGTCAACTGATACCAGGAAAGATGCGGCGGATTTAGTTCAATGGCCTGGCGCAGATCGCCAAGCGCCTCTTCCAGTGATTGATCAGGCAACCCGTGCATCAAATCAAGATTAAAACTACGCAGCCCCAGCCCGCTTGCCAGATTCGCTGCCCGTTTCGCTTCTTGCGGGCCATGAATGCGTCCAAGTCGTTTCAGCTTTTCTTCGCTAAAACTCTGCACACCAATAGAGATGCGGTTCACACCGGCACGCTGATAATCAACAAAGCGATTGGCTTCTACCGTACCAGGATTCGCTTCCATAGTAATTTCTGCATCCGCTGCCAGCGGCAAACGCGCACGCACGCCGTCCAGCAGCGTTTGCATCGCCGGGCCAGAAAGCAGGCTCGGCGTACCACCGCCAATAAATATTGTCTGCACTTCACGACCCTGAGCATAAGCCACATCATTGTCCAGATCGTTAAGCAGATGCTGAACATAATCGTCGTGCGGCACTTCTCCTTTCAACGCGTGAGAGTTGAAATCGCAGTACGGGCATTTCTGCACACACCACGGGATGTGAATGTAGAGACTGAGCGGCGGTAACTTAACCATTACGTAGCGCGTCCAGCAGCAGTTTCAACGCCTGACCACGGTGGGAAATGGCACTCTTCTCTTCGCGAGTCAGTTCGGCAGCGGTTTTGCCTTCAGAAGGCACGAAGAAAATCGGATCATAACCAAAGCCACCAGTACCAGCAGGTTCACGGGTAATCACGCCAGGCCAGCAACCGTGGCACACCAGCGGAGTCGGATCTTCCGCATGACGCAGATACACCAGCACGCAGTGGAAACGTGCCTGACGTTGGTCGTCCGGTACGTCTTTCAGGGTTTCCAGCAGTTTTTGCAGATTCTTTTGATCGGTTGCGTCTTCACCGGAATAACGAGCGGAGTAAATACCCGGCGCTCCGCCAAGCGCATCAACCGCCAGACCGGAATCGTCGGCAATCGCCGGTAAACCGGTCGCTTTTGCAGCGTGGCGCGCTTTCAGGATCGCGTTTTCGATAAAGGTCAGGCCGGTCTCTTCGGCGGAATCGACGCCAAGTTCCGTTTGGGCCACGATATCAAGACCGAAGTCGCTAAGCAGCGACGCCAGCTCACGCACTTTACCGGCATTGCCGGTTGCGAGGACAACTTTTTGCATAGGATACCTAATTAATTAACGCCGCGATTTCTGGCGGGATTTGTTGCGGATTAATGATTTTAATTTGTTTGTGGCGGCCAAGTTCGCCTTTTTCAATCACCACCTGGCTTTTCGCGACCCGGAACTGCTTACCGAGAAACTTCACCAGATGGTTGTTGGCCTGGCCGTCGACCGGCGGTGCGGTAATGGCGACTTTTACTTCGTCGCCATGTAAACCGACAATAGAATCACGGCTGGCTTTCGGCTGGATATAAAGCCGTAATACCAGACCGTCATCGTTTACTGTTACGGCACTCATAACGCCATCCACAGCCCCGGCAGCAGCATGTTTCCGGTTGCCTGTAATACTTCTGCGACACCCATATTGATGACATACAGCAGCAGTACGAGGATCATTGGTGAGAAATCAATCCCTCCCATTGCCGGTAGCAGGCGGCGAATCGGACGCAGTAGCGGATCGGCAAGCTGGATCAGCACATATTCAATTGGGCTGCGACCCTGACTTACCCAGCTCATTATCGCCATCACCAGCAGTACCCAGAAGATCAGCAGGCCGATAGTTTTCAGCAGAATCAGCAAACCGGCAATCCAGATGATCGGCAGGAAGGTTACGACTTTGAACAGGACGATGGCTTTGATGAAACTCAAAATGTACGCCACCAGCAGTGAGGCGCTGTCAATCGGCCCCATTGCCGGAATAACGCGGCGCAGTGGCCCGATAATCGGCTGCGTCACCTTCACCACAAACTGTGAGAAGGGGTTATAAAAATCACAATGAGCCCACTGCATCCAGATGCGTAATAACAGCACCATGGTATACAGCTCAATGACCGTTGAAAGCAGGAAAGTCAACGTATTCATGGCGTTCCTTTAATTCCTTATTTTTTAGAGTAATCACGTGCACCAAAGATAGCAGTGCCGATGCGAACCATCGTGCTACCTGCCGCAATGGCGGCTTCCATATCATCTGACATCCCCAGAGAGAGGGTGTCGACATGCGGGTAGCTCGTTTTCAGTCCGGCAAATGCTACAGCCATTTGGCGTGCAACTTCAAACTGCCTTACATATTCTGACTCTGGCGCGGGGATCGCCATTAGCCCGCGCAGGCGTAAACGCGGTAGTTCTGCGACCGCTGCTGCCAGCTCGTCCAGCTCTGCCAGTTGAATGCCTGACTTACTGTTTTCATCGCTAATGTTGATTTGAATCAGTACGTTAAGAGGGGGAAGTTCTGCCGGACGCTGATCGTTAAGACGGGTGGCGATACGCAAACGGTCGATGGTATGACACCAGTCGAAATGCTCTGCCACCAGGCGGCTTTTATTAGACTGCAACGGGCCAATAAAATGCCACTCTAATCCTGTTACGCCCAGTTCCTGAAAGTGGCGAATTTTATCTACCCCTTCCTGAACATAGTTTTCACCAAATTGACGCTGCCCGGCGTCGATGGCTTCTGCGATGGCGCTCGCAGGTTTTGTTTTACTGACTGCAAGCAGCGTAATTTCTTCTGGAGAACGGCCGCAACGCGTTGCAGCCGTTGAGATTTTGTCCCGAACCTGTGCCAGGTTATGCGCAATATCGTTCATTTTCCGAGGATCTTAGTATGAATATGGAAGAAATTGTGACCCTTAGTGTAAAGCATAACGTCTCGGATCTACACCTGTGCAGCGCCTGGCCAGCACGATGGCGCATTCGAGGGAGAATGGAGGTCGCGCCGTTTGACGCGTCAGACGTCGAAGAGTTGTTGCGGGAGTGGCTGGATGACGATCAACGGGCGATATTGCTTGAGAATGGCCAGCTTGATTTTGCGGTATCGCTGGCTGAAAACCAGCGGCTACGAGGCAGTGCGTTTGCGCAGCGGCAAGGCATTTCTCTGGCGTTACGGTTGTTACCTGCGCATTGCCCGCAGCTCGAACAACTTGGCGCGCCGCCGGTATTGCCGGAATTACTCAATAGCGAGAATGGCCTGATTCTGGTGACGGGAGCGACGGGGAGCGGCAAATCGACCACACTGGCGGCGATGGTTGGTTATCTCAATCAACATGCCGATGCGCATATTCTGACGCTGGAAGATCCTGTTGAATATCTCTATGCCAGCCAGCGATGCTTGATCCAGCAGCGAGAGATTGGTTTGCACTGTATGACGTTTGCATCGGGATTACGTGCGGCATTGCGGGAAGATCCCGATGTGATATTGCTCGGAGAGCTGCGTGATAGCGAGACAATCCGTCTGGCGCTGACGGCGGCAGAAACCGGGCATCTGGTGCTGGCAACCTTACATACGCGCGGTGCAGCGCAGGCGGTCGAGCGGCTGGTAGATTCATTTCCGGCACAGGAAAAAGATCCCGTGCGTAATCAACTGGCCGGTAGTTTGCGGGCGGTGTTGTCACAAAAGCTGGAAGTGGATAAGCAGGAAGGGCGCGTGGCGCTGTTTGAATTGTTGATTAACACGCCAGCGGTGGGGAATTTGATACGCGAAGGGAAAACCCACCAGTTGCCACATGTTATTCAAACCGGGCAGCAGGTGGGGATGTTAACTTTTCAGCAGAGTTATCAGCAGCGGGTGAAAGAAGGGCGCTTGTGAGGCTAAAGCGGCTGATTAGCATCGTAAATATGCCTGATGCGACGCTGACGCGTCTTATCAGACCTACAATCGTTGCCAAATGTAGGCCGGATAAGGCGTTTACGCCGCATCCGGCAAGACGGGCGATGACGCTATCTACAATTTGCCAGGCTTGCAAATCGCCTTAATATCCCTGCTCAAAATAACTTTCGAGAATGATAACCGCAGAGGCAGAGTCGACTTTGCCTTTGTTGAGCGCCCGATAACCGCCCTGTTCAAACAGGCCGGAACGCGCTTCCACGGTGCTAAGACGTTCGTCATGTAGCTTTACTTCAACACCGAAACGACCATGAATACGGTTGGCGAATTTACGCGCCCGGGCGGTTAGCGGTTGTTCGGTGCCGTCCATGTTCAGCGGCAAACCGACGATGATTTCGTCTGGCTGCCACTCTTTCAACAAACGCTCGATAATATTCCAGTCCGGCGTACCGTCCTGCGCTTTAATCGCAGGCAAAGGGCGAGCGGTGCCAGTAATGCGTTGACCAACCGCTACGCCAATGCTTTTGGTGCCGAAGTCGAAGGCAAGTAAAGTCCCGCTCATCAGGCGTGTCCCGCCACATCAGGCATGGTAAGAATATCAACACCAATCAGCCTTGCCGCATCGCGCCAGCGGTCGGCTATCGGTGTTTTGAACAGAATATTCAGATCTGCCGGAGCGGTTAGCCAGGCGTTGTCGAGAATTTCTTGTTCCAGTTGGCCTTTATCCCAGGAGGAGTAACCCAACGCAACCATCACGTCAGAGGGTTGTTTATCGGTGCCGAGCGTTTCCAGCACATCACGGGAAGTGGTCATCACCGTGTTGTCTGAAATGCGAATACTGGAAGTAAAATTTGATGGTGGAGTATGCAAAATAAACCCACGATCTTCAGCCAGTGGGCCACCGAGCATAACAGGCTTGTCCAGACGGATTGACTCATCACGCGGCTCCGGCGTGATCTTTAATTTTTCCAGAATCCCTTCAATTTTAAGATTTTCCAGAGGCTTGTTAATGATAATCCCCATTGCACCCTCTGGATTATGTTCGCAAATGTAGACCACCGAACGACGGAAAATCGGATCCTGGAGAGCAGGCATGGCAATAAGAAAGTGATGCTGTAAATTCATTGTCAGAGGTTCTGTTTCCTGGTTCAAAAAAGCAACAGCGCCCAGTATGCGTGGAAAGACGGGCGCTGTCACTCATAGTCTCAACGAGATCCCTCTCGTTAAGCTGGGTTATCGTTGCTGTAAACGTGCTTCGATGGCATCCATTAGCATTCCGGTGATCGAGACCGGAAACTCTGCTTCAATCTCACGAATACAGGTTGGGCTGGTGACGTTAATTTCAGTCAGGCGGTCTCCGATAATATCCAGGCCAACAAAAATTAGCCCTTTTTCTTTCAGCGTCGGCCCTACCTGGCGGGCGATTTTCCAGTCACTTTCAGTTAGCGGACGAGGTTCGCCGCGACCACCGGCAGCCAGATTGCCACGGGTTTCGCCACCCTGCGGAATACGCGCCAGGCAGTACGGTACGGGCTCGCCATCCACCACCAGAACGCGTTTGTCGCCATCTTTAATGGCAGGCAGGTAATTTTGCGCCATACAGTAGCGAGTACCGTGCTCAGTCAGGGTTTCGGCAATCACGCCGAGGTTCGGATCGCCTTCTTTCACGCGGAAAATCGACGCGCCACCCATGCCGTCCAGCGGTTTAAGGATAATGTCAGTGTGCTTTTCCCAGAACGCTTTCAACTGTGCTTTATTACGCGTGACCAGCGTTTCTGGTGTTAAGTCAGAGAACCAGGCGGTAAACAGTTTTTCGTTACAGTCGCGCAGGCTCTGTGGCTTGTTAACGATCAACGTTCCTTTCTCTTCAGCACGTTCCAGAATATAAGTGGCGTAGATAAACTCGGTATCAAACGGCGGATCTTTACGCATCAGGATCACGTCGAGATCGGCCAGTTGCAGATCCTGCTCACCCGTGAACTCGTACCATTTATCGTAGTTCTGTTCGACGCTCAAAGTACGGGTACGAGCGCGAGCCTCACCATTGATCAAATAGAGATCGCCCATCTCCATATAGTGAAGTTCGTAACCACGACGTTGTGCTTCCAGCAACATAGCGAAACTGGAATCTTTCTTGATGTTGATGCTTGCGATGGGGTCCATCACGATGCCGAGCTTGATCATTATTTTTCTCCGTTAGCCCAGATCACCAAAACGTACTTGTAGCGCAGTTATGGCGGTGAGCGCAGTTGTCTCTGTACGCAAAACGCGAGGTCCCAGCAGGATATCAGTAAATTGATAGCGGGCAGTCATGGCAATTTCATCTGCTGATAATCCGCCTTCCGGGCCAATCAGCAGGCGGATGCGTTCGACCGGCAACGGCAGCGTGTTAATGCTGTTACTGGCGCGCGGGTGAAGATTCAGTTTCAGTCCTTCATCTTGCTCTGCACACCAGGCTTCCAGATCCATTGCAGGACGGATCTCCGGCACCCGGTTACGACCACACTGCTCGCAGGCGGCAATCGCAATTTTCTGCCACTGCTGGAGCTTCTTGTTCAGACGTTCGCTATCCAGTTTAACGCCGCAGCGTTCAGAAAAAAGTGGCGTAATGAGGCTTACTCCAAGTTCGATCGATTTCTGGATAGTGAATTCCATTTTTTCACCGCGTGACATTACCTGACCGAGATGAATATGCAGAGGCGATTCACGATCGTCGAGCTGACCTTCCAGCACGTTAACTTCCACGCTTTTTTTGCTGGCGCTGGTAATCTCTGCGTCAAAGACCTGGTTGCTACCGTCAAATAACTGTAACGCCTGGCCAGGCCCCATACGCAGTACACGGCCGATATGGTTAGCGGCATCTTCGCAAAGTGCAATGTGCGAGTTGCTGATTAATGGTTCAGGATGATAAATGCGGGGGATACGCATGGTTAAAAATCCGCGTCGTCTCCCCACGCAGTTGCCTGCGTGGGGTAGGGGTTTAACAAAAAGAATCCCGCTAGTGTAGGTTAGCTCTTTTGCGCCTGGCAAGCGCGTTGCACATACGGGTTATGATTGCCTTGCACCTTTGCAATGCGTTCGTCGCGCTCGCACTCCCAATCGGTGACCGGATACATCTTGTTCCAGGCGTTAAACAGTTGCGTTTGCTGGCGTGAGAGTGTCAGGTTGTACTGGTCACGCATATAGAAATAAGTTCTGGCAATGATGCCTCGCGTATGAGCTGGTGGTTCCGCCACTTTTTCTTTGAAATCCACCTTCATGGCGCACTGTCCATACTGACCCTCGCCACCATTCCACTGACTGTACATAAAGTTGCCGCGATCGCCGTTCACTTCGCCTATCGAGGGCTGCAGGTTATGCATATCGCTTTCCATTTTGCGATAAACCGGATCTTTGGCGCAGTTTTTACGTCCGCCGTCTTGCCAGCATTGACGCTGGTGGCCGAACTGCCAGGCGGGAACCACGTGTTCCCACTCCACACGACTGGCGCGATTTTCATTTTTGCGTACCTGATATCCGCATGACTCCAGATCCACAACGCCTTTTTTACCCTGCCAGTTGATTTTACAGCCGCAGTAAAATGTTCCCGGTGCGTCAGCATAGACTTTTACTGCCGCATTTTTCGCCTGGGAAAAACTATTGATGCCTTCGGCCAATACCTGGCCGGAAAATGCTGCGCTCAGTATCACCGCAGCAACAGACAAATAACGGTACATCATTTACTCCGTGTTAAAACGAGCCAGCAACGTAGCGAAAGTTGTTTTACTATGCAATCAGCCAGATCAGGAAAGTTCCTGATAGTTCAGGTGGTTATTTCGCAACCAGTTGTTCGCCGCAATGAACGCAGCGATAGACGGCCTCTCCACGCACCACACGGTTATGGCGGCGCACGGTAAGCTGATGCTCCTGGCATTTACAGCGGTAGGGGAAGGTGTTGCGGCGTACGGATTGTAGCTCAAATTGATGCGTGCGGCGGGCGGGAACACCCAGCACACTTTCCATCATCCATTTCCACTCTTTGCCATGCGGTGCCACGCGACCAAAGTGTTTCCACACCAGTAAATGCGCCAGCTCGTGCGGTACGACTTCTTCTATAAAAGCTTCGCTGTTTTCCATCAACAGCACCGGATTGAGACGAATTTCATAGCTGTCCAGCCAGGCAGTACCGGCGGATGTACCACGCTGGGTGTAAGCGATTTTTGGCTCCGGGTAATTACGCTCCAGCTTCAGGTTGGCCTGGGCGAGTTTTTCCCGCAGACGACGCATAACGGCCTGTTGGATGGCGATAGGGAGACGGGGCGTTTTCATAGCGGCTGAGGATAAAGCGAAGAAAAGATGACTGCAAGAGGTGGCTTCCTCCGCGACGGGAGGAAGCCAGAGACGATTAATCGTGAGCGCCGATTTCGCGCAGTTTACGACCCTTCATCAGATTACGTTCAATGTGTTCCAGCGAAACGTGTTTGGTTTCCGGTACCAGCCACAATGTCAGCAGGATAAACAACACGTTCAGAGCCGCATACACCCAGAAGGTGTTGGCGTTGCCCAGCGTGTTGAGCATAGTCAGGAACGTTGCGCCGACGATCATGTTGGCAATCCAGTTGGTGGCGGTGGAGCAGGTGATGCCAAAATCGCGGCCTTTCAGCGGCTGAATTTCAGAACACAGTACCCAAATCAACGGACCTGCGCTCATGGCAAAACCGACAATAAACATCAGCAGCATGGCAATGGCAAAATACTGCGCCGACGGTGAGTGGATACCGATATGCATCATCGTACCCAGTATGCCCATGCCAGCAGCCATTACCATGAAGCCCAGCGTCAGCGTCGGTTTCCGTCCCCAGCGGTCAACCAGACCAATAGCGATAAAGGTGGCGAGTACGTTGGTCAGACCAACGATCACTGTCCCCCACATTTGCTCGGTAGTATTGGTATAACCCGCCAGTTCGAAGATTTTGGGCGCGTAATACATGATGACGTTCATCCCGGTGAATTGCTGCATCACCTGTAACAGCACGCCAAGGAATACCGCACGACGGAAGTTGCTGTTTTCTTTAAACAGTGCCCAACCGCTCTGTTTGACCTGCAAACTTTCACGGATTTCATCCAGTTCGCGTTTCGCTTCCGCGCTGGTGTCGCGCAGGCGCAGCAGCACGCGTTCGGCATCAACAAAACGGCGTTTGGCGGCAAACCAACGTGGGCTGTCTGGCAGGAAGAAAACACCAATCAGTAGCAGAATTGCCGGGATGATAATCACACCCAGCATCCAGCGCCATGCGCCGGTGTAGCTGAAGGCGGTATCAGAAAGATAAGCGCCGAGAATGCCGATGGTAATCATCAACTGATACATCGAGATCATACTGCCACGAATTTTCTCTGGCGCAATTTCGGAGAGGTATAGTGGCGCGGTATAGGAAGCAACACCCACCGCCAGACCCAGCAGAACGCGAGAAAGAATCAGTACTTCAACGTTTGGCGCTGCGGCTGAGAACAGCGAACCAGCAACAAACAGAATAGCGCCGATCATCAGGCTCTTTTTACGTCCGAGTTTAAAAGAGAGCCAGCCGCTACCCACCGCACCGACTGCCGCACCAAACATCATGGAGCTTACGACCCATTCTTGCGTGTGCGAGGTAATCTGGAATTCATCTGCAATAAACGGCAGTGCGCCAGCAATTACACCGATATCCAGGCCAAAGAGTAATCCCGCCAGAGCGGCAAGGAAGCAGACGAAAAACGTCATTGCCTTGTTTGACCGCCCCTGTTTTTTAGCGTCAGGCATGATGCCCTCCAATATGTTATTTTTTATTGTGAATTAAGATAGGTGAGTACGACGCAAAAAGATGTGAAGCATGTCACATCAGTGTAATCGCTTACACTAACATTTATAGTGGTTATAATTTAAGTACATGAAAACAATTGAGTTATAACATCATAGATTAAGCGAAGTTATCTGCAATTAAGACTTTGCTGAAAAGAAATGTAACAATCATGAAAACTGAATAATATGATGAAAATATTATAAATACTGGGTTGGTGTGGTTGGTGTAATCGGTTTCAGTTATTGTGATGAACTACGGATAAACGTGTTCAGCAACGGAATGTTGCTATCGTGTGGGCGGCTTTTGCCGGATGCGGCGTGAACGTTTTAGCCAGCCTACATGTAGCAATGGTTGTAGGCCTGGTAAGCGTAGCGCATTGGGCATTTTTTAGAAAAGAAAAAGGCCAGTGCGAGGCTGGCCTTAGAAAGCGGGGATGAAAGATTATTTCAGACCGGCGGCATCGCGCAGTAGCTGCGCTTTGTCGGTTTTTTCCCACGGGAAATGCTCGCGACCAAAGTGACCATATGCAGCGGTATCTTTATAGATTGGGTGCAGCAGATCCAGCATCTTAATCAGACCGTATGGACGCAGGTCGAAGAACTCGCGCACCAGCAGGGTCAGTTGTTCAGTAGGGACTTTCTCAGTACCGAAAGTTTCTACCATGATGGAAGTCGGTTCAGCCACGCCGATCGCGTAGGAAACCTGAATTTCACAACGGTCAGCCAGACCCGCTGCCACGATGTTTTTCGCAACATAGCGTGCTGCGTAAGCTGCGGAACGGTCCACTTTGGATGGATCTTTACCAGAAAACGCGCCGCCACCGTGACGAGCCATGCCGCCGTAGGTATCAACGATAATTTTACGCCCCGTCAGACCGCAGTCACCCATCGGGCCGCCGATAACAAAACGTCCGGTCGGGTTGATGAAGAATTTGGTTGCGGAAGTCAGCCATTCTGCTGGCAGGATCGGCTTAATGATCTCTTCCATTACCGCTTCTTGCAGGGATTTCTGATCGATATCTTCAGAGTGCTGGGTGGAAAGCACTACTGCATCGATGCCAACGATTTTGCCGTCGTCATACTGGAAAGTAACCTGGCTTTTTGCGTCCGGGCGCAGCCACGGCAGAGTGCCGTTTTTACGCACTTCAGCCTGACGTTGTACCAGACGGTGTGCATAGGTGATTGGCGCTGGCATCAGCACATCGGTTTCGTTGGTGGCATAGCCAAACATCAGCCCCTGGTCGCCAGCGCCTTGTTCCAGCGGATCAGCACGATCAACGCCCTGGTTAATGTCAGGGGACTGTTTGCCGATAGCGCTCAGAACCGCACAAGAGTTAGCGTCAAAGCCCATGTCGGAATGCACATAGCCAATTTCGCGAACGGTGTTACGGGTGATCTCTTCAATGTCCACCCAGGCGCTGGTGGTGATTTCACCGCCAACTAAAACCATGCCGGTTTTTACGTAGGTTTCGCAAGCAACACGTGCTTTCGGATCCTGTTCGAGGATCGCATCTAAAACGGCATCAGAGATTTGGTCAGCAATTTTGTCAGGATGCCCTTCAGAGACGGACTCGGACGTAAAAAGGTGTTTTGCCATATTTAATATCACCTAAAGAGAATTTAGTTAGCTCAAACTGTTGTGTGGATTTTCTGTGGTAGTGGCTCCTTCCACGACTCTGCAGGTTAAAAACACTGGCAGTCTGAGTGTTAATCAGTATGGATGGATTAACATCTGGATGGCTATTTTAGGTCAAGACGTCATCCGATTTCCACTTTTTTTTGAAGCGTATCTCATTCCGTTAAAAACGTAGCTGGAAATTTTTCCTGACAATGCTGGCATTCTGTGTATTTATCTTTTGCAATTTTCTGCCATTGTGGGGTATAAAACGCGGCGCGCGGCTTAAATAAAAAGCACACGACGTTCCTTTCGTGTTGCCACTTCCAGCCGGGTTGAAATCAGTGTTTTAGCTTGTTGGTTCGTCTTCGCAGGCGGCCGTGGAGGTGATACGAAATAATGAATCGTTGTCTGCTGCTTAATCTGTCGCACCGTTCTGGTGTAGATTCGTTCCCCGCACTCTGCATCTCTGCATTGCATACCTGCCGATGTTATACCCATCTCGGCGCTTCTCAGGATTCAAGAGCTGGCAACAGTTACTGATGACTGAACAAGGGCGCTCTTGTAAATACAAGAGTTTTCTCGTGGTTTCGCCGGACTGTCACACTTACGTTCGGTTATGTGCTTAATAATGTTATGAAAAAGAAACCGGTTGCGCAGTCGGAGCGTCAGCATACGCTGCTGGAAAATCCGTGTGCTTATGGGTTGTTATCGCAGTTTCAGGCTGCGATAGTGGTTAACTGTTTTACACTTAATAAAATAATTTGAGGTTCGCTATGTCTGACGACATGTCTATGAGTTTGCCTTCGTCAGCGGGCGAACACGGTGTACTACGCTCCATGCAGGAGGTTGCAATGAGCTCCCAGGAAGCCAGCAAGATGCTGCGTACTTACAATATTGCCTGGTGGGGCAATAACTACTATGACGTTAACGAGCTGGGTCACATTAGCGTGTGCCCTGACCCGGACGTCCCGGAAGCTCGCGTTGATCTCGCGCAGTTAGTGAAGACCCGCGAAGCGCAGGGCCAGCGCCTGCCTGCACTGTTCTGCTTTCCGCAGATCCTGCAGCACCGTTTGCGTTCTATTAACGCCGCGTTTAAACGTGCGCGGGAATCCTATGGCTATAACGGTGACTACTTCCTCGTTTACCCGATCAAGGTTAACCAGCACCGCCGCGTGATTGAGTCCCTGATTCATTCTGGTGAACCGCTGGGGCTGGAAGCAGGTTCAAAAGCTGAGTTGATGGCGGTGCTGGCGCATGCTGGCATGACCCGCAGCGTCATCGTCTGTAACGGCTATAAAGACCGCGAATATATCCGCCTGGCGCTGATTGGCGAGAAGATGGGCCATAAGGTTTATCTGGTTATCGAGAAGATGTCTGAAATCGCCATTGTGCTGGATGAAGCGGAACGTCTGAACGTGATCCCTCGTCTTGGCGTACGTGCGCGTCTGGCCTCGCAGGGGTCTGGTAAATGGCAGTCTTCCGGTGGTGAAAAATCGAAGTTCGGTCTGGCGGCAACCCAGGTACTGCAACTGGTTGAGACACTGCGTGAAGCCGGACGTCTCGATAGCCTGCAACTGCTGCACTTCCACCTCGGTTCGCAGATGGCGAATATTCGCGATATCGCGACAGGCGTTCGTGAATCTGCGCGCTTCTATGTTGAGCTGCATAAGCTGGGCGTCAACATTCAGTGCTTTGACGTTGGCGGTGGTCTGGGCGTGGATTATGAAGGCACCCGTTCGCAATCCGATTGTTCGGTGAACTACGGCCTCAATGAATACGCTAATAACATTATCTGGGCAATTGGCGATGCCTGTGAAGAGAATGGTCTGCCACATCCGACGGTGATCACCGAATCGGGTCGTGCGGTGACTGCGCATCACACTGTGCTGGTTTCCAATATTATCGGTGTGGAACGTAACGAATACACCGTTCCAACCGCACCAGCAGAGGATGCGCCGCGCGCACTGCAAAGCATGTGGGAAACCTGGCAGGAGATGCACGAACCGGGAACTCGCCGCTCTCTGCGTGAATGGCTGCATGATAGCCAGATGGATCTGCACGATATCCATATTGGTTATTCTTCTGGCACTTACAATCTGCAAGAACGTGCATGGGCAGAACAGCTCTATTTGAGCATGTGTCATGAAGTGCAGAAGCAACTGGATCCGCAAAACCGCGCCCATCGCCCGATTATCGACGAATTACAGGAGCGTATGGCGGACAAAATGTACGTCAACTTCTCGCTATTCCAGTCGATGCCGGATGCATGGGGTATCGACCAGTTGTTCCCGGTTCTGCCGCTGGAAGGGCTGGATCAAGTGCCGGAACGCCGCGCTGTGCTGCTGGATATCACCTGTGACTCTGATGGAGCCATCGACCACTATATCGATGGTGACGGCATTGCTACGACAATGCCAATGCCGGAGTACGATCCGGAGAATCCGCCGATGCTCGGTTTCTTTATGGTCGGTGCCTATCAGGAGATCCTCGGCAACATGCACAATCTGTTTGGTGATACCGAAGCGGTTGACGTGTTCGTCTTCCCTGACGGCAGCGTAGAAGTGGAGCTGTCTGACGAGGGCGATACCGTTGCGGATATGCTGCAATATGTGCAGCTCGATCCAAAAACGTTGTTAACCCAGTTCCGTGACCAGGTGAAGAAAACCGATCTTGATGCCGAACTGCAACAACAGTTCCTTGAAGAGTTCGAGGCAGGTTTGTACGGTTATACCTACCTTGAAGATGAATAATTAAGATTATTCTGCTGGCGGGCCGATTTAATTGATTAATTCGGCCCGCTTTTTATTTATATATTCTTAAAAATAATCTGGTTACTTTCCTTCTAATATAATCTCCCTACAATCGCTGCATTAATTAAATGCAGAGGGATCGGTTATGAAAAAATGGAAAGTACGCGTTGCGCTGGTGGGATTGTTCGTACTGCTGGCAGGTTGTTCCAGTAATGCGCAGTATAATAGTAGTGCATCTGGCAATGTCGGCACTGCCTGGGGCGGGGATGTGCACTCAACGGTTCAAGGCGTATCTGCTGAACGCGCCTGGCGCGATCCGGCAGAGATGATCGTTATTAGTTATTCGACTAACATTCCTTCCGGATACGACCGCGTTTATAGCATTCGGATTAACGAACTGGAATATGCTATTCGCGATGCTAATTTTAATTCGCTTCCTATTACGCGGGTATATGATTCATCGAATAATAAACCTCGATATATTGTTCATGCCAGAGTGGGAATGAATTATCAATTATATGTTCGTAACTATAGCCGTAACACTAACTATGAGATCGTTGCCACAGTTGATGGGCTGGATGTTCTGAACGGCAAGCAAGGTTCGCTGAATAACAATGGCTATATTGTGAATGCCGGTGATTCGTTAGCGATTAAAGGTTTCCGTAAAGATAAACATACCGAAGCTGCTTTTCAGTTTGCCAACGTTGCTGATTCCTACGCCGCCAATTCGGCGCAAGGCGATGTACGTAACACAGGGGTGATTGGTTTTGCCGCTTTTGAATTACAAGGCTCAGCGAAAAATGCGCTACCGCCGTGCTCTGGACAAGCCTTTCCGGCAGACAACAATGGCTATGCGCCACCACCGTGTCGTAAATAGCAACCCCGCTTGATGCTTCACCCATTTAGGGCGATAATTAGCACAAACTTGTGTTTCGCAAATCCAACCCTTCCTCGTCGGGCCTAACGACGCGGAAGGGTTTTTTTATATCGACTTTGTAAAAGGAGTCCATCCATGAGCACCTTAGGTCATCAATACGATAACTCACTGGTTTCCAACGCCTTTGGTTTTTTACGCCTGCCGATGAACTTCCAGCCGTATGACAGCGATGCTGACTGGGTAATTACCGGCGTGCCGTTCGATATGGCTACTTCTGGTCGTGCGGGGGGGCGTCACGGTCCGGCAGCTATTCGCCAGGTTTCGACTAATCTGGCCTGGGAACACAACCGCTTCCCGTGGAATTTCGACATGCGTGAACGTCTGAATGTCGTCGACTGTGGTGATCTGGTATATGCCTTCGGTGATGCCCGTGAAATGAGCGAGAAACTGCAGGCGCACGCTGAGAAGTTGCTGGCTGCCGGTAAGCGTATGCTCTCCTTCGGTGGTGACCACTTTGTTACGCTGCCGCTGCTGCGTGCTCATGCTAAACATTTTGGCAAAATGGCGCTGGTACACTTTGACGCCCACACCGATACCTACGCGAACGGTTGTGAGTTTGACCACGGCACTATGTTTTATACCGCGCCGAAAGAAGGTCTGATTGACCCGAATCATTCCGTGCAAATTGGTATTCGTACTGAGTTCGATAAAGACAACGGCTTTACCGTGCTGGACGCCTGCCAGGTGAACGATCGCAGCGTGGATGACGTTATCGCCCAGGTGAAGCAGATTGTTGGTGATATGCCGGTCTACCTGACTTTTGATATCGATTGCCTGGATCCTGCGTTTGCGCCGGGAACGGGTACGCCGGTAATTGGCGGCCTGACCTCCGATCGCGCCATTAAACTGGTACGCGGCCTGAAAGATCTCAACATCGTTGGGATGGACGTAGTGGAAGTGGCTCCGGCATACGATCAGTCGGAAATCACTGCTCTGGCAGCGGCAACGCTGGCGCTGGAGATGCTGTATATTCAGGCAGCGAAAAAGGGCGAGTAAGCGCCGGATGTGATGCCATCCGTAGGCCGGATAAGATGCGCCAGCATCGCATCCGGCGATGTGCTCTGGCCATATATGTCAGATGCGGCCTAAACGCCTTATCTGACCTACGTTCAGCACCACCAGGTCTTACTTAACCCCATCAGCGCTCATACGGTCGCGAATATGCTGGGCGCGCTCCGCGGATGCTGGATGGTCGTCAAACATTGAGCTTTGACGGCCTTCTTCCAGCTTCGCCAGTTTTTCAAAGCTGGTGGCAAGGCCTGCCGGACTGATGCCGCGTTGGCGCAGCAAGTCATAGGAGTAATCGTCCGCCTCAGCTTCCTGACGCTGGGAGAATTGCGAATTGACTAATTTCTCGCCCAGATCGCCTAGTTGTGATTGAGATAAACTACCGACAATCCCGCCCGCCGATGCCGCAGCTACTCGCACTGCGTTTGTTCCAAGCGCGACCTGCATCCCTTTCTTCACATGGCCTAACGCCACGTGTCCCATTTCGTGACCGATCACCGCTTCGACTTCGTTATCAGTCATCATATCCATCAGTCCGCTATAAACACGGATGCAGCCGTTGGCCATCGCAAAGGCGTTCACATCCTTTGCCATATACACTTTGTAATTTACCGGTTGACCGTTGATATTGTTGCCCAGCGCGTTGGCAATAGTGGCCAGACGTTTAGCATATTCGCTACTGGCTGGCGCAATCGTCGCCTTACTGTCCATCTCCTGACATGCCTGATCGCTCAGGGCTTTGACCTGCGCATCACTCAGAGTGTAAGCCTGAAAAGCTTCCGCTCCTGATGAGAGCAGCCCACTGGAGTCCATATTCTGGCAACCGGTCAATACCGTTGCCACGCTCATTGCTATCAATAAGGCGCGAATTTTCATGTTTTCTCTTCCGCACAAAGTCAGGATTATTCTAAAAATGCGCCGTTTGCAGGTGAATCGACGCTCAGTCTAAGTATAAGGAAAAGCGCAGCGGACGGGCGAGCAGATTGCGCAACATGCGAGCATGATCCAGAGATTTCTGAACCGGCAAAAGGATGTTCCATGTACATGACGCGTGGCTTGCGGTAAATTGTTGGCAAATTTTCCGGCGTAGCCCAAAACGCGCTGTCGTCAAGTCGTTAAGGGCGTGCCCTTCATCATCCGATCTGGAGTCAAAATGTCCTCACGTAAAGAGCTTGCCAATGCTATTCGTGCGCTGAGCATGGACGCAGTACAGAAAGCCAAATCCGGTCACCCGGGCGCCCCGATGGGTATGGCTGACATTGCCGAAGTCCTGTGGCGTGATTTCCTGAAACACAACCCGCAGAATCCGTCCTGGGCTGACCGTGACCGCTTCGTGCTGTCCAACGGCCACGGCTCCATGCTGATCTACAGCCTGCTGCACCTCACTGGTTATGATCTGCCAATGGAAGAGCTGAAGAACTTCCGTCAGTTGCACTCCAAAACTCCGGGCCACCCGGAAGTGGGTTACACCGCAGGTGTAGAAACCACCACCGGTCCGTTGGGTCAGGGTATTGCTAACGCAGTCGGTATGGCGATTGCAGAAAAAACGCTGGCGGCGCAGTTTAACCGTCCAGGTCACGACATTGTCGACCACTACACCTACGCCTTCATGGGCGACGGCTGCATGATGGAAGGCATTTCCCACGAGGTTTGCTCTCTGGCGGGTACGCTGAAGCTGGGTAAACTGATTGCGTTCTACGATGACAACGGTATCTCTATCGATGGCCATGTTGAAGGCTGGTTCACCGATGACACTGCAATGCGTTTCGAAGCTTACGGCTGGCACGTAATCCGCGGTATTGACGGTCACGACGCTGCCGCTATTAAACGCGCAGTAGAAGAAGCGCGTGCAGTGACTGACAAACCGTCTCTGCTGATGTGCAAGACTATCATTGGTTTCGGTTCCCCGAACAAAGCCGGTACGCATGACTCCCACGGCGCGCCGCTGGGCGATGCGGAAATTGCACTGACTCGTGAGCAGCTAGGCTGGAAATACGCGCCGTTCGAAATCCCGTCTGAAATCTATGCTCAGTGGGATGCGAAAGAAGCCGGTCAGGCGAAAGAGTCTGCATGGAACGAGAAGTTTGCGGCTTACGCGAAAGCTTACCCGCAAGAAGCGGCTGAATTTACCCGTCGTATGAAAGGTGAAATGCCGTCTGACTTCGACGCGAAAGCGAAAGAGTTCATTGCTAAACTGCAGGCTAATCCGGCTAAAATTGCCAGCCGTAAAGCGTCTCAGAATGCCATCGAAGCATTCGGTCCGCTGTTGCCGGAATTCCTCGGCGGCTCCGCTGACCTGGCTCCGTCTAACCTGACCCTGTGGTCTGGCTCTAAGGCAATCAACGAAGATGCTGCCGGTAACTACATCCATTATGGTGTTCGCGAATTTGGTATGACCGCGATTGCCAACGGTATCTCCCTGCACGGTGGCTTCTTGCCGTACACCTCCACCTTCCTGATGTTCGTGGAATACGCACGTAACGCTGTACGTATGGCTGCACTGATGAAACAGCGTCAGGTGATGGTTTATACCCACGACTCCATCGGTCTGGGCGAAGACGGCCCGACTCACCAGCCGGTTGAGCAGGTTGCTTCTCTGCGCGTGACCCCGAACATGTCTACATGGCGTCCGTGTGACCAGGTTGAATCCGCCGTTGCGTGGAAATATGGCGTTGAGCGTCAGGACGGCCCGACCGCGCTGATCCTCTCCCGTCAGAACCTGGCGCAGCAGGAACGTACGGAAGAGCAACTGGCAAACATCGCGCGCGGTGGTTACGTGCTGAAAGATTGTGCCGGTCAACCGGAACTGATCTTCATCGCCACCGGTTCTGAAGTCGAGCTGGCGGTTGCAGCATACGAAAAACTGACTGCTGAAGGCGTGAAAGCGCGCGTAGTTTCCATGCCGTCTACCGACGTGTTCGACAAACAGGACGCGGCTTACCGTGAATCCGTACTGCCGAAAGCCGTCACCGCACGCGTTGCAGTGGAAGCAGGTATTGCTGACTACTGGTACAAGTATGTTGGCCTGAACGGTGCTATCGTCGGTATGACCACCTTTGGTGAATCTGCTCCGGCAGAGCAACTGTTCGAAGAGTTCGGCTTCACCGTTGAAAACGTGGTAGCGAAAGCGAAAGAACTGCTGTAATTAACACTATGGTGTGTGAAGAGCCGCAAATGCGGCTCTTTTTTATTTGGTTGAGATAAACGGAACGGTACTGCCAGGGATCATGGTATCGGGCAGTTTTCCGTCCCAGCGTTCGGCAGTGGTAAGGGCAACAAGCCCTGGGTTATCTCGCAGAGCTTCACCGCGCAGGCGGATAGCTTCTGCTTCAGCCCCACTTTTTAAACGAATAGTTTCTGCTTCTGCCGCGCCTCTTACGCGAATCGTCTCTGCTTCTGCTTTGGCTGCCGCCAGTTTACTGTCTGCTTCTGCCTGCGCCTGAGTTACCGCAATTTGTGCCTGGATTTTCTCTGTTTCCAGATTTTGTTTCCGTGTGGCAATGGCGACTTCCGCTTTCATACGATCTTCAATTGATTTTTCATAAGCGTCCGAAAAATCAATATTTTCAATCTGGACCCCGTCAATCACCACCGGACCAACAACGGCTTTGCGCATTGCATTTTGCAGATCCTGAACCAGTTTCGTGCGATCCTGTACAGCGCTGATGGCCGTATATTGACCGAAAACGTTCTCCAGTTGGGTTGGCAACTGGCGAACAATCAGGCGATCTTTTAATGCTTCAATGGTGTTGTAGGTGGTATAAACCGCGCCTGCTTCCGAAGGCTTAATATGGAAACTGACTGACACAGTCATTTGTGCGGGTTGCTGGTCGCGGCTGTATGCCTGTAATCCCTGATAGACAACAGCCTGATTACGCGTGGAAATTTTCTCTACGCTTTCCATAAACGGGATCTTAAAACCCAGCCCCGGATCGGCAACTTTTACTATTTTTCCATAGCGCAACAAAATACCACGTTCACCTTCATTCACGGTGTAATACGACAGAAATGGCAGCACAATAACGGCAAGCACGCCAATGGCGATGGCAAGCGATTTTTGTGGGCGGAATGAGGTTATTGAAACAGGTGCTTTCATGTGAGTCTTCCTTGAGTGAAGTGTGGAAATATGTCACATGAGGTGAGAAGAAAACAGCCAACAGTCGAGAATTCAGAATCTATAAAGGGGGAATGGCGGAAAACCAACGAATGAAATAAGTATGTTTTCGAACATTCAATAAATAAATGGTGATATGCATCACGAATGTAATAACGTATAAAATATCTATTATGTGACATACACAGCAAATATATAGTTGACTTACGTAAAATTATTTTTATGTCATTATTATTTAATGCTTTGCTATTTTAGCTCGTGGAGTTTGTGTTTTCACGTGCACAATTGCTTTCATTAAGTCGCACGAGTATTTTATTTTTACCGCCGGACAGTACCCTAAAAATAAAATAAGGATAATTTATGCGGCTTATTGATTATTTCCCGGAATCATCAATCTCAGTTATATCTTCAGCAAAAGACTGGCAGGATGTTATCGATTTTTCGATGGCGTCATTGTTAGCAAAAAATTATATCAACGAGAATTACATTCAGTCTATTAAAGACTCAACTACCCGCAACGGGCCTTATTATATTCTCGCGCCGGGCGTAGCAATGCCCCATGCACGACCGGAATGTGGGGCGCTTAAAACCGGGATGTCACTGACATTACTCGAACAGCCAGTTTGTTTCCCCGGAAGTGATGAACCGATCAAATTACTCATCGGGCTTTCTGCTGCCGATGCTGATTCGCACATTGGTGCTATTCAGGCGTTAAGTGAATTACTGTGCGAAGAAGAAATACTCGAACAACTATTAACAGCAACATCAAAAAAACAATTAGCGGACATTATCAGCCGCGGATAATTACTCTCTCCTCTACAGGATAACATTATGGAAAACAAGTCTGCTCGTGCAAAGGTCCAGGCTTTTGGTGGCTTTTTGACTGCAATGGTCATCCCCAATATCGGTGCTTTCATTGCCTGGGGTTTTATTACTGCTTTATTTATTCCTACGGGTTGGATGCCTAACGAACACTTCGCCAAAATTGTTGGCCCCATGATTACCTATTTATTGCCCGTGATGATTGGTTCTACCGGTGGTCATCTGGTCGGCGGTAAACGCGGTGCGGTCATGGGGGGAATAGGGACGATTGGTGTGATCGTCGGTGCGGATATTCCGATGTTTCTCGGTTCGATGATCATGGGGCCGTTAGGTGGTCTGGTCATAAAATATGTCGATAAAGCACTGGAAAAACGCATACCTGCTGGTTTTGAGATGGTTATCAATAACTTCTCATTAGGTATTGCCGGGATGATCCTCTGCCTGTTGGGCTTTGAAGTCATCGGTCCGGCAGTGTTAATTGCCAATACTTTCGTCAAAGAGTGTATTGAGGCGCTGGTACATGCGGGTTATCTACCTCTGCTGTCAGTCATCAATGAACCGGCAAAAGTGCTTTTCCTTAATAATGCGATCGATCAGGGCGTCTATTACCCGTTGGGAATGCAGCAGGCATCGGTTAACGGTAAATCTATCTTCTTTATGGTGGCGTCCAATCCTGGGCCGGGTTTAGGCTTGCTGCTGGCATTCACTCTGTTTGGTAAAGGGATGAGCAAACGCTCTGCGCCTGGTGCGATGATTATTCACTTCCTCGGTGGCATCCACGAGCTGTATTTTCCGTATGTATTGATGAAGCCGTTGACCATTATCGCCATGATTGCAGGCGGTATGTCTGGCACCTGGATGTTCAATTTGCTGGATGGCGGCCTGGTGGCAGGTCCTAGCCCGGGTTCTATTTTTGCTTATCTGGCACTGACGCCGAAAGGCTCGTTCCTGGCGACAATTGCCGGTGTTACGGTCGGTACTCTGGTGTCCTTTGTCATCACATCCCTGATACTGAAGATGGAAAAAACGGTGGAAACGGAGAGCGAAGATGAGTTCACCGAGTCAGCCAATGCGGTAAAAGCTATGAAGCAGGAAGGTGCATTTTCATTAAGTCGTGTGGAACGTATTGCCTTTGTTTGTGATGCGGGAATGGGCTCCAGCGCAATGGGGGCAACCACCTTCCGCAAACGTCTGGAAAAAGCCGGACTGACCATTGAAGTAAAACATTACGCCATAGAAAACGTGCCTTCGGATGCTGATATCGTCGTCACTCACGCCAGTCTGGAAGGACGAGTGAAACGTGTGACGGATAAACCGCTGATATTGATTAATAACTACATTGGCGATCCAAAACTCGACACTTTATTTAATCAATTAACCGCCGAACATAAAAACTGATTGCAGAGGTAAAAATGAAAACCAAAGTTGCTGCTATTTATGGCAAGCGGGATATCCGTCTGCGTGAATTTGAGTTACCCGAAATTACTGATAATGAACTGCTGGTCAGTGTAATTTCTGATAGTGTTTGTTTATCCACCTGGAAAGCGGTGTTGCTTGGTAGCGAACATAAACGGGTGCCGGACGATTTAGAAAATCACCCGGCGATCACCGGGCATGAATGTGCCGGAGTCATTGTTGAAGTGGGTAAAAATCTTACCGACAAATATAAAAAAGGTCAGCGATTTGTTTTACAGCCTGCGATGGGGTTACCCAGCGGATATTCTGCGGGATACAGCTACGAATATTTTGGTGGTAATGCCACCTATATGATTATTCCTGAAATCGCGATTAATTTAGGCTGCGTATTACCGTATCACGGCTCTTATTTTGCTGCGGCGTCGCTGGCGGAGCCGATGTGCTGCATTATTGGCGCTTATCATGCTAATTATCACACTACGCAATATGTTTATGAGCATCGAATGGGCGTCAAATCTGGCGGCAATATTGCGCTACTGGCGTGTGCTGGCCCGATGGGAATTGGCGCTATCGATTACGCCATTAACGGCGGCATTCAACCATCACGGGTGGTAGTGGTCGACATCGATGAAAAACGGCTGGCACAAGTACAGAAGCTGCTGCCGGTGGAGATGGCGGCCAGCAAAGGGATTGAGCTGGTATACGTGAATACCAAAGGGATGAGCGATCCGGTACAGATGCTGCGGTCGCTGACAGGAGATGTCGGGTTCGATGATGTTTTTGTCTATGCGGCGGTGCCTTCGGTCGTTGAGATGGCTGATGAATTGCTGGCGGAAGATGGTTGTCTGAACTTCTTTGCCGGGCCAACGGATAAAAACTTCAAAGTGCCGTTTAACTTTTACAACGTGCATTACAACAGCACTCACGTCGTTGGGACGTCCGGTGGTTCTACGGATGATATGAAAGAGGCGATTGCCCTTAGCGCCACGGGGCAGTTGCAGCCGTCGTTTATGGTGACCCATATCGGTGGCCTGGATGCGGTGCCAGAAACCGTACTCAATTTGCCGGATATTCCCGGCGGCAAAAAACTCATTTATAACGGCGTCACCATGCCGCTGACCGCCATTGCCGATTTTGCCGAAAAAGGGAAAACAGATCCGCTGTTTAAAGAGTTGGCGCGACGGGTTGAGGAAACGCACGGCATCTGGAATGAACAGGCCGAGAAATATCTGCTGGCACAATTTGGCGTTGATATCGGGGAGGCCGCGCAATGATGTCCCTTGCGTGGCCATTATTTCGCGTTACGGAACAGGCCGCGTTGGCTGCCTGGCCGCAAACCGGATGTGGCGACAAAAATAAAATTGATGGCCTGGCGGTTACCGCGATGCGTCAGGCATTAAACGACGTCGCTTTTCGTGGGAGAGTGGTTATCGGTGAGGGGGAAATTGACCATGCGCCGATGCTGTGGATTGGCGAAGAGGTTGGTAAAGGTGATGGGCCAGAAGTCGATATCGCGGTTGATCCGATTGAAGGCACCCGGATGGTGGCGATGGGGCAGAGTAATGCCCTGGCGGTAATGGCCTTCGCCCCACGAGATAGCCTGTTACACGCGCCCGATATGTATATGAAAAAACTGGTCGTTAACCGACTGGCTGCAGGAGTGATTAATCTGTCTTTGCCCCTGACGGATAACTTGCGCAATGTGGCAAAAGCATTGGGCAAACCATTGGATCGATTACGCATGGTTACGCTGGATAAACCCCGTCTTCATGCCGCGATTGAAGAAGCGACGCAACTGGGCGTGAAAGTATTCGCCCTGCCGGATGGCGATGTTGCTGCCAGTGTGCTGACTTGCTGGCAGGATAATCCTTACGACGTGATGTACACCATCGGTGGTGCGCCAGAAGGCGTTATTTCTGCCTGTGCAGTCAAAGCGTTAGGTGGAGATATGCAGGCAGAGCTTATTGATTTTTGTCAGGCCAAAGGTGATTACACGGAAAATCGGCAGATTGCACAACAGGAGCGCCAGCGTTGCAAGGAAATGGGGGTTGAGGTCAACCGTGTGTACTCGCTCGACGAACTGGTGAGAGATAAAAATATCCTCTTTAGCGCCACGGGTGTGACGGGCGGAGAGCTGGTGAACGGTATACAACAGACGGCGAATGGGGTGCGGACGCAGACATTACTGATCGGTGGCGCAGACCAAACGTGTAATATAATAGACTCCCTGCATTGATGGTGATCTATCGGAAGACGAATGGCGACGCTGACAGAAGATGATGTGCTTGAGCAACTGGATGCACAGGACAATTTATTGTCATTTATGAAAACTGCGCATGCCATTTTGCTCCAGGGGATACGCCAGTTTCTGCCGTCGCTGTTTGTCGAACGATGAAGAGATCGTGGAATATGCAGTGAAGCCGTTGCTCGCCCAAAGCGGCCCGCTTGACGATATTGATGTTGCGCTGCGTTTGATTTATGCGCTGGGGAAAATGGATAAATGGCTGTACGCCGATATTACGCACTTTTCTCAATTCTGGCATTACCTGAACGAGCAGAATGAAACGCCCGGATTTGTCGATGACATTACCTGGGATTTTATCAGCAACGTTAATAGCATAACCCGTAATACTTCCCTCTATGATGCGTTGAAAGCGATGAAGTTCGCTGATTTCGCGGTCTGGTCAGAGGCGCGTTTTAGCGGAATGGTCAAAACGGCGCTGACGCTGGCAGTAACGACAACTTTAAAGGAATTAACGCCGTGAAAATCGAACTGACGGTGAATGGACTAAAGGTACAGGCGCAGTACTCTGATGATGAAATTGAAAATGTACATAAACCGCTACTGCGTATGCTGGCGGCCTTACAGGCGGTAAACCCGCAGCGGCGTACGGTGGTATTTCTGAGTGCTCCACCAGGGACGGGTAAATCTACCTTAACTACCTTCTGGGAATATCTCGCACAACAAGATCCCGAATTACCCGCTATTCAGACGCTCCCGATGGATGGTTTTCACCATTACAACATCTGGCTGGATGAGCATCAGCTTCGCCCTTATAAAGGCGCGCCGCAAACGTTTGACGTGGCGAAACTGGCGGAAAATCTGCGTCAGGCCGTGCAAGGCGACTGTACGTGGCCGCAGTATGATCGACAAAAACATGATCCGGTAGAAGATGCGTTGCACGTTACCGCGCCGCTGGTCATCGTCGAAGGAAACTGGCTATTGCTGGATGACGAGCAGTGGCGCACGTTAGCGCAATTTTGTGATTTCTCGATATTTATCAACGCGCCCGCATCTGTGTTACGGGAACGACTGGTGGGGCGCAAGTTGGCGGGGGGATTATCGCAGGCAGATGCTGAAGCTTTTTATGAACGTACCGACGGGCCGAATGTTCGTCGGGTGCTGGAACAGAGTCGGCCTGCAAATTTGACCTTAATGATGACGCCTAACGGTGAATACTGTCTGGCAGATTGACCTCCCTCACTACACCACCTTCCAGTCGCATGACGCGAGAAAAATGACGCCGGGTAAATGCGGCGTCATGACTGATTGCCACCACACTCGTGCCACGAAGGCGGCACTTTTCCAGCCAACTTTCAAATACTGCCAGCCATTGGGCATCAAAATCCCGGCTCGGTTCGTCAAGTAATAACAGCGGCGGGGCGAGAGCTTCCAGGCAGGCGACGGCCACCATCCGTCGCTGGGCGCTATGCAGATCTAACGGATGAGCGCTGGCAACATCTGTTAACTGACAGCATTGCAGGACAGCGTCGGTGCGTTGAGCAATTTCATCAGTTGGGCATTTTTGCAGTTTCAAACCAAATGCGATCTCTTCCGCGACGGTACTGTGAAATAACTGGTTTTCCGCTTCCTGAAACAGCACACCAATGTTTGCCGCGCGTTGGCGGTTCTTGAGTGTATGTAGCGCCAGATGTTGCAACATTACCGTGCCGGACGAAGGGGGTAGAAGACCCGCCATGATACGCAACAGGGTCGATTTTCCCGCGCCATTGTCGCCGGTCAGCGCCAGCCATTCACCTTTTTTGAGTTGTAGAGAAATGTTGCAAAGACAATACGTTGCTGCGTCAGGCCAGCGATAAGTTACCTGATTTAACGTTAACATAATGGCTGGAGTGCTCCGTTTTGCAGTTGCCACGCTTGCTGGCAGTAGTTCAGGAAAGGTGTTTGATGGCGTTCAAAAAGAATAATCAGCGAATCACGTTTCAACGCCCAGTGTTGTAAGCGCTGCAACAGCATTTCGCTGGCCTGCGACGTCAGTCGGCTAAAGGCTTCGTCGAGAATTAAAATCTTAGGTAGCATCGCGATAGCACAAGCGATGACCACGCGTTGGGTTTCCCCGCCGGAGAGTGTTGCCGGATGGCGATGACGCAATGGCTGGCACCCGGTCAGAGTCAGAGCGGCGTCAATACGCGCCATAATCTCTGCTTCAGCAAGACACAGATTTTCTGGCCCAAACGCGACTTCTTCTTCCACGTTGAAGGTACAGCCAGAAAGCTGCAAGTAGGGGGATTGCTGGACGAGTTGAATGGTCGCAGATTGTTCGTTGAGTGAGCGTTGCCCAATGGGCGTATCGAGGAGCATTCCCGTACCTGCTATGTCACCCGGCAAGAAGTCGGGATACCACCCCGCCATCAGTTGCGCCAGCGTGCTTTTGCCACTGCCGTTGTCCCCAAAGATGGCGATCATCCCTGGTTCGTCATAGTAAAAGTCATAACAGAACGGAGGAATTGTTGAGTGTGTCGGGCAATAGCGAAACTGTTCTAACGTAACCATATCCACGCTCCGAATTCTGCCAGCATCAGCAAGATCATGGTGTAACGCGCCACTTTTTCCAGGTTACTGTCAGGTGGTGCCCACAGCGTAGTGCGCCGGTTGTGGAGTCGAAATGCCCGCATATCCAGCGCCGCGCCGCGGATCGCCAGATCGTTAAGCGCATTATGAGTTAGCGGAATAATTAACGCGGGCATCGCACGTAAACGTTGATACCAGCCTTCATCCAGCGGCACGCCGCGAGCGCGTTGTGCTTCATAAATAATCGCTAATTGTCGTTTTAACTGCTCAACGACCAATAACGGCCCGGCAAACAGATAAGCGACGCCCGGCGGCAGGCGAGAAGCAAACAAAGCGCGGATAAAACCTTGCACGGGGACGAATTGCATCCACAACTGTGAAGTTGAGACAATAGCCAGAATACGCAACCAGAGCGTAATGGCATGTGCCCACCGTTCTGGAGAGCGTGGCGCGTCACTTATCCATTCTGTCAGCCAGCCACCGTGCACCAGCCACAGACCGACGCCCAGCGAAAACATCAGCCAGGTGACATATTTTGCCCGCCGCCGCGTGGCCTTTAGCGCGATAAGGCAGAAAAAGGTCGCCGCGCTATAGATCGGCAAAATGCTCTGCGCGGGCAGGATAAGCGTGGTGCAGGCAGCCAGCGCCCACAATGTTAATGAGGTAAACGGATGCATTTAGCGCACGGCGGCCATCATTGGAAAATGGCGTGTGGTGCGAATCGGTAGTTGTCGCAGTAAAAGCCAGACAATCACTGCCGTGAGAATTTTATCGACCAGGTTAGCGCCTATCACCGTAATCGCCACTGATTCCACCAGGTTTTGCCCCATTGAATGTATCCAGGCGACGAACAAATCCGCTCCGCTACCGGTTACTCCGCCAAACAAGGCTGTACGCAGCGGCACGGCAACAATTGTCACCGCAAGAGTAATAATCACCCCGCTGACAATGACTTTCGGCAGAGTACGGAACCAACCCGCTCGCGCCAGCCAACCCGCGACCAGACCGATGACCATCGCCACGGGGGCAAAAGCGGCGGCGATCGGGTCAGTCAGTAACCCCCAGAGTAAATTGGTCAGTAAGCCGGTCAGCATACCGATCACTGGACCAAGCAGTACCGCGCTAATAAGCGTGCCGATGGAGTCGAGAAAAATAGGCAATTTGACTATGCTGGCCAGTTGACCGCCGATCATATTGATGGCGATAGAGATAACGATCAGCACCAAAGCCTGACTGGAAAAGTGGCGACGCGCCATAAGAAAACCTCTCTAAAGGGTGTTATTTAACAGGGGAAATATGCAACTCGTCGTAACCAGAAAGCGCGCAAGGCTGGCGACTGAATGCCAGTTCTTCCAGGCTACCGATCACCAGTTCAAGGGTGGTGCGCACGGTACAGCCAGGCATCATATGACCGCCGAGCATTGCGCCGTGTGGGTCTGAAATGCAGAGATGAAGATGTTCACCTGTCTGTTCCAGTGTGCCGTTCAGTGCGATTACTTCAAACTTACCGCGAAGATGAGTGGTGTTTTCTTGCCCGGCATAGCGTAAGGCGACGTCAGTCAGACTGCCGGTACAACCCGCAATCCACGCGGCGTGAAGTTGTTGCTGTCGCGCGAAGGCGCGTAATTGAGAGAAAACTTCCTGATCGGGAAGCAGGCGCAGCGCGTAAAAGCGCGCAGTTGAAGAATAAAGGTGGGGCAATGTCATCATTGAAGTACTCCGAAACTCGGACGTATTGCGGATGATATCGACGCGACATCAGTCATATTCTGATATAAATCAGGGTTTATGACGGCACAGCGAAAAGATTTTGCTACGCTTATTCGTGATTCTGCAAAGTGGAATAATTCCTGGCATACCATAGCCAAAAACGTGACGTAAGTCAGATAATTGTCTTCTTTGACTGGACAATCATTCCTTTTATTCCGCGTTTCGCTTATCCTAGCTGAAGCGTTTCAGTCGATTAAATGTTCGACAATTAACCAATCAGTCGCAATTTGCGACAGGTAAGGTTTTCCCGAACGATTTGCTGGACTACTCTGTCTGGCAAATTTGCTTTGAGAAAGCCTTGCAGGAGACCTATGACCGTACGCGTAGCGATAAATGGCTTCGGTCGCATCGGGCGTAATGTGGTTCGTGCTGTGTATGAATCCGGACGCCGGGCGGAAATCACCGTGGTGGCAATCAACGAACTGGCGGATGCTGCGGGCATGGCGCATTTGTTGAAATATGACACCAGTCATGGCCGTTTTGCATGGGAAGTGCGTCAGGAACGCGATCAACTTTTTGTTGGTGATGACGCCATCCGCGTATTGCATGAACGTTCACTGCAATCGCTCCCCTGGCGTGAACTTGGCGTCGATGTGGTGCTCGATTGCACCGGCGTGTATGGCACCCGCGAGCATGGCGAAGCGCATATTGCCGCCGGGGCCCAAAAAGTGCTCTTTTCACATCCTGGCAGCAACGATCTCGACGCAACTATTGTTTATGGCGTCAATCAGGATCAACTTCGCGCGGAACACCGCATTGTTTCTAACGCTTCCTGTACCACGAATTGCATAATTCCCGTCATCAAATTGTTAGATGATGCGTACGGCATTGAGTCCGGCACTGTGACCACAATTCACTCCGCCATGCACGATCAGCAGGTTATTGATGCGTACCATCCCGACCTGCGCCGCACTCGGGCCGCCAGCCAGTCGATCATCCCGGTCGATACTAAACTGGCCGCCGGTATCACGCGTTTTTTCCCGCAGTTTAACGATCGCTTTGAAGCGATTGCGGTACGTGTGCCAACCATTAATGTGACGGCAATCGACCTGAGCGTGACGGTGAAGAAACCTGTAAAAGCCAATGAAGTCAACCAGTTGTTGCAAAAGGCAGCACAAGGTGCATTTCATGGTATAGTTGACTATACGGAATTGCCGTTGGTCTCTGTAGATTTTAACCACGACCCGCACAGTGCCATTGTCGATGGCACCCAAACCCGGGTCAGTGGCGCACACCTGATCAAAACGTTGGTCTGGTGCGATAACGAATGGGGCTTTGCTAACCGAATGATTGACACGACGTTAGCGATGGCCGCTGTTGCTTTCAGGTAAGACGCAAGCAGCGTCTGCAAAACTTTTAGAATCAACGAGAGGATTCACCATGTCTGTAATTAAGATGACCGATCTGGATCTTGCTGGGAAACGTGTATTTATCCGTGCGGATCTGAACGTACCAGTAAAAGACGGGAAAGTAACCAGCGACGCACGTATCCGTGCTTCTCTGCCGACCATTGAACTGGCCCTGAAACAAGGCGCGAAAGTGATGGTAACTTCCCACCTGGGTCGTCCTACCGAAGGCGAGTACAACGAAGAATTCTCTCTGCTGCCGGTTGTTAACTACCTGAAAGACAAACTGTCTAACCCGGTTCGTCTGGTTAAAGATTACCTCGACGGCGTTGACGTTGCTGAAGGTGAACTGGTTGTTCTGGAAAACGTTCGCTTCAACAAAGGCGAGAAGAAAGACGACGAAACCCTGTCCAAAAAATATGCTGCACTGTGTGACGTATTCGTAATGGACGCATTCGGTACTGCTCACCGCGCGCAGGCTTCTACTCATGGTATCGGTAAATTTGCTGACGTTGCGTGCGCAGGCCCGCTGCTGGCGGCTGAACTTGACGCGCTGGGTAAAGCACTGAAAGAACCAGCTCGTCCGATGGTGGCTATCGTTGGTGGTTCTAAAGTTTCTACCAAACTGACCGTTCTGGATTCCCTGTCTAAAATCGCTGACCAGTTGATCGTTGGTGGTGGTATCGCAAACACCTTTATCGCGGCACAAGGCCACGATGTAGGTAAATCTCTGTACGAAGCAGACCTGGTTGACGAAGCAAAACGTCTGCTGACCACCTGCAACATCCCGGTTCCGTCTGATGTTCGCGTAGCAACTGAGTTCTCTGAAACTGCTCCGGCTACCCTGAAATCTGTTAACGACGTGAAAGCTGACGAGCAGATCCTGGATATCGGTGATGCTTCCGCACAGGAACTGGCTGAAATCCTGAAGAATGCGAAAACTATTCTGTGGAACGGCCCGGTTGGCGTGTTCGAATTCCCGAACTTCCGCAAAGGTACTGAAATCGTGGCTAACGCTATCGCAGATAGCGAAGCGTTCTCCATCGCTGGCGGCGGCGACACTCTGGCAGCAATCGACCTGTTCGGCATTGCTGACAAAATCTCCTACATCTCCACTGGTGGCGGCGCATTCCTTGAATTCGTAGAAGGTAAAGTACTGCCTGCAGTAGCGATGCTCGAAGAGCGCGCTAAGAAGTAAAAAATCACAGGGCAGGGAAACCTGCCCTTGTTTCAGCGCGCTCATGTAGCACGCACTTTTTCTCAAGCCCGACGATACAGGACAAAGAAACATGTCTAAGATTTTTGATTTCGTAAAACCTGGCGTAATCACTGGTGATGACGTACAGAAAGTTTTCCAGGTAGCAAAAGAAAATAACTTCGCACTGCCAGCAGTAAACTGCGTCGGTACTGACTCCATCAACGCCGTACTGGAAACCGCTGCTAAAGTTAAAGCGCCGGTTATCGTTCAGTTCTCCAACGGCGGTGCTTCCTTTATCGCTGGTAAAGGCGTGAAATCTGATGTTCCGCAGGGGGCTGCAATCCTGGGCGCTATCTCTGGTGCGCATCACGTACACCAGATGGCTGAACACTACGGTGTTCCTGTAATCCTGCACACTGACCACTGCGCGAAGAAACTGCTGCCGTGGATCGACGGTCTGCTGGACGCAGGTGAAAAACACTTCGCAGCTACCGGTAAGCCGCTGTTCTCTTCTCACATGATCGACCTGTCTGAAGAATCTCTGCAAGAGAACATCGAAATCTGCTCTAAATACCTGGAGCGCATGTCCAAAATCGGTATGACTCTGGAAATCGAACTGGGTTGCACTGGTGGTGAAGAAGACGGTGTGGACAACAGCCACATGGACGCTTCTGCACTGTACACCCAGCCGGAAGACGTTGATTACGCATACACCGAGCTGAGCAAAATCAGCCCGCGTTTCACCATCGCGGCTTCCTTCGGTAACGTACACGGCGTTTACAAGCCGGGTAACGTGGTTCTGACCCCGACTATCCTGCGTGATTCTCAGGAATATGTTTCTAAGAAACACAACCTGCCGCACAACAGCCTGAACTTCGTATTCCACGGCGGTTCCGGTTCTACTGCTCAGGAAATCAAAGACTCCGTAAGCTACGGCGTAGTGAAAATGAACATCGATACCGATACCCAATGGGCAACCTGGGAAGGTGTTCTGAACTACTACAAAGAAAACGAAGCTTACCTGCAGGGTCAATTGGGCAACCCGAAAGGCGAAGATCAGCCGAACAAGAAATACTACGATCCGCGCGTATGGCTGCGTGCTGGTCAGACTTCGATGATCGCTCGTCTGGAAAAAGCATTCCAGGAACTGAACGCAATCGACGTTCTGTAAGATATTCCTTTCTGCTTATCTCAAGGCCCGCTCTGCGGGTCTTTTTTTCGCCAAAAGCAAAATTGCCTGATGCGCTACGCTTATCAGGCCTACACGTATCCTGCAATATATTGAATTTGCAGGTTTTTGTTGGCCGGATAAGGCGTTCACGCCGCATCCGGCATGACAAAGCGCACATTGTCATATGTCTGAGCCCCACTCTGCGGGGCTTTTTTTCGCCAAAAGCAAGGTGATGTACTTAAGAAATTTGTGATCTATTTGGCAAAATTATACTTTATTGTTTACCCTTGTCAGACTGCCCGTCATAAGGCGGCGGAGTGTATTTCTCCATTTTGAGTCAGTTGAAAAGGAATATTGAATGGAAGATTTGAATGTTGTCGATAGCATACACGGTGCAGGTTCCTGGTTGGTGAATAATCAGGCGCTGTTGCTGAGTTATGCTGTAAACATCGTGGCGGCTCTCGCGATTATCATCATTGGTTTGATTGTCGCGCGGATGATTTCCAATGCGGTGAATCGCCTGATGATCTCCCGTAAAATTGATGCCACCGTTGCTGATTTTCTTTCTGCATTAGTCCGTTACGCAGTTATTGCCTTTACGCTAATTGCTGCACTGGGTCGCGTGGGCGTACAAACCGCATCGGTTATCGCCGTACTGGGTGCCGCAGGTTTAGCTGTAGGTTTGGCGTTGCAGGGTTCGCTGTCTAACCTGGCCGCTGGCGTGTTGCTGGTAATGTTCCGCCCGTTCCGTGCCGGTGAATATGTTGACCTCGGCGGTGTTGCCGGTACTGTGCAGAGCGTGCAGATTTTCTCTACGACTATGCGCACCGCAGACGGTAAAATTATCGTTATTCCGAACGGTAAAATTATTGCCGGTAATATTATTAACTTCTCTCGCGAGCCGGCGCGCCGTAACGAATTTATCATTGGCGTGGCGTATGATTCTGATATCGATCAGGTTAAGCAGATCCTGACTGATATTATTCAGTCCGAAGATCGTATTTTAAAAGATCGTGAAATTACCGTGCGCCTGCATGAACTTGGCGCATCCTCGGTTAATTTTATCGTTCGTGCCTGGAGCAACAGCGGTGATCTGCAAAACGTGTACTGGGACGTGCTGGAACGTATTAAACGCGAGTTTGATGCTGCTGGTATCAGCTTCCCATATCCGCAAATGGATGTGAACTTCAAGCGGGTGAAAGAGAATAAAGAGAGCGATGCGGTAACGCGTTAATCATGTAAAGCGCCCATAAGATTCATGGGCGCACTAACAATTCAATGGATTGTTCTATCAAGAAGATTGGCAACTTTTTGCATCACTTCCCTGGCATTGTCTATACCTTCAGCTTTCTGCTTTGCTACCCACTGAGCTTGTTCTTGCTGATAACCAATCGCTTTCCGCCAGGCCTCCAGTTCTGCTTTTGTCAGATAGCGAACATGTGTGCCTTCCTGTTCAAGCGTTTTTACCATGTTGATCAGATTGTTATCTAATGCCTGGCCCAGCGCCTTCTGGGTTGTAATAGCAGCTCGCTGAATCGCCTCGCGATCTTGAGTACTGAGGCTTTCCCAGGTGTGTTTATTCATCGTCAAAAGATAAACATGGCCGAGCCAGAGCGAAGGAGAGAGCAACACATTCGGCGCAGCACGTTCAGCATGGATGTCATACCCGCTATCGAGATTGACCATTAAGCCATCGAGTTTCCCGTCGCGGAGTGCTGTCGTAATTTGCTCATTCCACGGTAAGGTTACGGTTTTTGCTCCTGTATTAACTAAATAAGCCCGATGCCAGAAACTGGCTGTTCGCCAGGAAGTTCCCTGAAGAGCGGTTAATTTCATAATGGGTTTGGTAGAAAAAAAGCCTACCGGATAGCCAAGGAAAAATTGTAAGTTCACGACATTGTTACGCTCAATTTCAGCGTTAAGTTCGGGAATTTCTGCATATACGCGACGAAAGAATTCTACCTGACTGGCTCCATGCTCCGGGCCAACAGCAAAGCTCTTGAATATTTGATGAAGCGGTAATTGTTTCGCTGTGTATTCTGGCACCACTATACCCATATCAGCTTTGCTGCCATCACTTATCGTCGCCAGTGCGTCATAGCTGATGGCGATTTCACCGTTCCAGTGAGGTTCAATTTTCAAACGTCCTTGTGACTCTTTTCCAATTTCTGCAAATAATACCTCTTTAATGAGTTGTGTACGCATTCCACCATAAGGTTCATGAGCGGTATAGCGAAGTATTTTTTCAGCAGCAATGTTGGGGAAAGATACCAGAAGTAACCCTGATATCAGAGAAAATAAAAAGTGTTTGAATGTCATATCAGTTCCTTCTGTAATTTTGTTGGTCGTCGTTAATATTAAAAGCAGTGAACTTTAACAACTAAAATCAAACTTCATATTTTTAAAGTCCAGCCAGACATTACCTGTGCCAAAATTATACCCGCCGAAATACTCTTCAAACTCAATATAATAAGGCGACATTCCGTCTGGTATAGGCTGCACGAGCGCCATCGAACCACCGAGATGATCGGGCAGATGTGCGCTATGCCACTGGAGAGGTTCACATTTACTCTTTCCCTCTGCATCTTTAGAAAAATAATGAATGGACTGATATTCCGTATCATTTCTTTCTGAGGGGCTAATTCCCGCATTAGGATCAAAAGCGCGCGGCTCGCATGAAATCGCCAGATTGAACGCCAGCGACTGCTCAGGAATGGTGCCCAATTTACGGTAAATAAAATTGCTTTCAAGCGTATCTTTTGGTCTGACGTTAGCCTGAAAATAACTAAATGCACTGCCAATAGCCATCCATTCTGGCGTATCTTGCTGGTCGCGATAGTGGTCAGGTATAAGTTCAGGTGGCTCGCAAAATGGGCCGTTGAACTCGTACTGGGTTAGTAAAATTACCGCATAAGAACAACCTAATATATCTGCCATCCGAAATAGCCGTGGATGTCGTTGCTTTTCTGCCAGCCAAAAAACATAAAGATTTGGATCTTCTGGGGGCGTGCAGGATTCAAAATTTTCAAACACATCCAATATTTCTTCTGTACACGGAGTTCCGCCATCGTTGTGTTCTGGCGCAACTGCAAAGAAAGATAACGCGACAACCTCTGGTCCATAAATCCGATAGTCCTCTGGCAATAGTAGGGTAAATCCATGATTCAATGGGAAACCATTATTTGGATCCAGCGGCCACTGTTCGGGTGTTATGCCTGGTGGTAGTCCAAAGCACCAACCTTGTTGTCGCGGCATATTTTCGCGGATAGGGTAGGGGAGCAGAGTGAGATCATATGATTGCATTGTGTTAGTCCTTTACAACGCGAGCAGGGAAGCGAGCCATAACGTCGTTTACGCCATGGGGAATGTTGAGATTGTTATTCTAAAATCAGTCACCGAGTAGAATTATTTAAATTAATATTAAAATTATTTATATGCTATTAGAATTATCAATTTTATCTAATAACAATCCCGCGCTATAGTCTCTGCATCAGGTAATTAACTCGGAATTTTTAACGTGTTTTCTTATTATTTTCAAGGTCTTGCGCTTGGTGCGGCTATGATCCTGCCGCTCGGTCCGCAAAATGCTTTTGTGATGAATCAGGGCATTCGCCGTCAGTACCACATAATGATTGCCTTACTTTGTGCAATCAGCGATTTAGTCCTGATTTGCGCCGGGATTTTTGGTGGTAGCGCGTTACTGATGCAGTCTCCGTGGTTATTGGCATTAGTGACCTGGGGTGGTGTTGCCTTTTTGTTGTGGTATGGCTTTGGCGCTTTTAAAACTGCGATGGGCAGTAATATTGAACTGGCGAGTGCCGAAGTGATGAAACAGGGGCGATGGAAAATTATCGCCACCATGCTGGCGGTGACCTGGCTGAATCCGCATGTCTATCTGGATACCTTTGTGGTACTGGGCAGCCTGGGCGGTCAACTTGATCCTGACCCAAAACGTTGGTTTGCATTCGGGACGATTAGCGCCTCTTTCCTGTGGTTTTTTGGCCTGGCGTTATTAGCCGCCTGGCTGGCACCGCGTTTGCGTACCGCCAAAGCGCAGCGCATTATCAATTTCGTGGTGGGCTGCGTGATGTGGTTTATCGCTCTACAACTGGCGAAAGAGGGGATTGCCCATGCACAAGCCTTGTTCAGTTAGGTGCTATCTGATGGAAAATTAAAACAGAGACGCTAAGCTTGCCTCCAGAGGTCCTGAATTTTGGGCAAGTCAATTAACACGGAGAGACTAACGTGAAGTTCAAAGTTATCGCCCTGGCGGCATTGATGGGTTTCAGCGGAATGGCAGTACAGGCCAATGAACTACCGGATGGTCCGCATATTGTCACTTCAGGAACAGCAAGCGTGGATGCGGTGCCAGACATTGCCACCCTTGCGATTGAAGTCAACGTGGCAGCGAAGGATGCCGCGACCGCCAAGAAGCAGGCGGATGAGCGTGTGGCGCAATATATCTCTTTCCTTGAACTCAATCAGATCGCGAAAAAAGATATCAGCTCTGCCAATTTACGCACCCAGCCTGATTACGATTACCAGGATGGTAAAAGTATTCTGAAAGGCTACCGGGCGGTGAGAACGGTGGAAGTAACGCTTCGTCAGTTAGACAAACTGAATTCTTTGCTGGATGGCGCGCTGAAGGCCGGGCTTAACGAAATTCGTTCTGTTTCCTTGGGTGTGGCGCAACCTGATGCCTATAAAGATAAAGCGCGTAAGGCGGCGATTGATAATGCGATTCATCAGGCACAGGAGCTGGCGAACGGCTTTAATCGCAAGTTGGGGCCGGTATATAGCGTGCGCTACCATGTTTCCAACTATCAGCCCAGCCCGATGGTTCGAATGATGAAAGCTGATGCCGCGCCGGTTTCCACTCAGGAAACTTACGAGCAGGCTGCTATTCAGTTTGATGATCAGGTTGATGTGGTCTTCCAGTTAGAACCTGTTGATCAGCAACCTGCAAAAACACCTACCGCACAATAATACTTTTAGCCCGACGCCTTTGTCGGGCTAATGTCTTCACCTGATATCGCCTCCTTTTTCTGTAATTTTCTGTAAAACCATGATGCAATCACCTATCTTTGCACGCGATTTCATCAAAGATTGAATAACTGAAACGGTTAAGCGGACAGTGATGTTTGGGGAGAGGGTATGGATATTTTTATTTCAAAAAAGATGCGCAATTTTATTTTATTAGCGCAAACTAATAATATTGCCCGGGCAGCAGAAAAAATACATATGACGGCGTCGCCGTTCGGCAAAAGTATTGCCGCGCTGGAGGAACAAATTGGTTATACATTGTTTACCCGTAAAGATAACAATATTAGTCTTAATAAAGCTGGACAGGAACTTTATCAAAAACTTTTTCCGGTTTACCAACGAATTTCTGCTATTGATAATGAAATTCATAATTCCGGGCGTCGTTCTCGTGAAATTGTAATTGGTATAGATAATACCTATCCGACGATTATTTTTGATCAGCTAATCAGCCTTGGTGATAAATATGAAGGGGTGACAGCCCAGCCGGTTGAGTTTAGCGAAAATGGGGTTATTGATAATCTCTTCCACCACCAGTTTGATTTTATTATCTCTCCGCAGCATGTCTCCGGGCGTGTAAAGGGGTTGGAGAGCCTGACTATCAGCGAACTTTCGCCGCTGCGACTGGGGTTTCTCGTTTCTCGCCGTTTTGAAGAACGCCAGGAGCAGGAGTTATTACAGGAGCTGCCGTGGTTACAGATGCGCTTTCAGAACCGCGCTAACTATGAAGCGATGATTGATGCGAACATGCGTCCTTGTGGGATTAATCCAACAATCATTTATCGTCCCTACAGTTTTATGGCCAAAATAAGCGCCGTTGAGCGCGGACATTTCCTGACAGTCATTCCACATTTTGCCTGGCGGCTGGTGAACCCGGCAACGCTGAAATATTTTGATGCGCCGCATACGCCAATGTATATGCAGGAATACCTCTATTCACTGAAAAACCATCGCTATACCGCCACGATGCTACAGCAAATTTCTGAAGATCGTGACGGTACGAGCAATTAACTCAGCATCGAGCCAGTTTCGATCAAGTTACGATGCAGATCGAAAACGTGGCTAAGATCGTGGTGAATATGCCCACCAGGTGCATTTTCCAGATAGTGATGCAGATAGTCACGGTACATGGGATGGGCACAGTTATCGATGATAGCGCGTGCGCGCTGAAGTGGGGAGAGGCCGCGCAGGTCGGCAATCCCTTGTTCAGTGATGATCACTTTCACGCTGTGTTCGCTGTGATCGACATGGCTACACATTGGCACGATAGTTGATATCTTGCCTTCTTTGGCGATCGACGGTGCCATAAAGATCGACAAGTAAGCATTGCGTTCAAAATCGCCGCTGCCGCCGATACCGTTCATCAAATTAACTCCGGCAACATGCGTTGAGTTGGCATGTCCGTAAATATCAAACTCCAGACCCACGTTCAGAGCGATAACACCAAGGCGGCGGATAATTTCCGGGTTATTGGAAATCTCCTGCGGACGTAACACAATGCGGCTGGAGAAGTAGTCCATATTGTCGTAAATCTTACGCAGTGAATCGGCAGAGATTGTCAGACTGGAGGCGCTGGCACCGGTGATTTTGCCGGTTTCCAGAAGATGAACCACCGATTCCTGTAGCACTTCCGAATACATCATAAACGGTGGAATATCCGGGTTATCTCCGAGACGTGCCATTACCGCATTATTGATGTTGCCAACCCCACTTTGCAATGGCAAAAACTCCGGTGGAATACGCCCCTGTGCCATTTCACGTAACAGAAAGGTGACTACATTGTCAGCGATTTGCTGGCACATGGGATTTTGCTTATCCAGGATATTACCTGCATCAGGTAAGTTGGTTTCCACGACCGCAACAATCTTTTTCGGATCAATGTGCACATAACGAGTACCGACGCGATCCATTGCATGGAAGATCGAAACGCTATTGCGCCGCGGTGGTGCTCCTGGAATCACAATATCTGCCAGTTCCGCAACGCGCGGATCGTGATAGTGATTGAGTTCAATGATCACTTTCTTTGCCTGCAGTAACCAGGTCGGCGCGTTACCGATCCCACTGGTCAACCAGACACGTCCATCCGGTGCGATCTCTGAAGCTTCAATTACCGCAACATCAATGTCACCGAAGAAGCCGTAGTTGACCATTTGCGCTACTTCGCTCAAATGTAGATCAACAAAACTGACCGCACCCTGATTGATCTTTTTGCGTAATCCAGATGATGTTTGATACGGAGCGCGCCACGAAACAGCGTCAGCTTCAGAGAGTACATCATCGGCGGCGGCGCTAATTGACGCTCCGGTTAGCAGGCGAATTTGGTACGGTTTTTTCGCCTCATGCTGTTCATTGGCACGACGGGCAATAGCAGCAGGCAGGGCTTTAGGTGAACCCGCAGGGGTAAAGCCGCTGAATGCCACCATATCGTTGTGCCGGATAATTTCCGCCGCTTCATCGGCGGTCATCCTTGCCCAGGTCATACTCATCCTTTACTCCTTTGTTCGCAGATCATTAATGACCGACGAAATTAGGTTTACGTTTTTCCAGGAAGGCGTTCATACCTTCCTGATAATCCTCGCTGTCATAAACCTCCCGGCGCATCCCCTGAATACGTTCAAACTCATCTGAATTCATGGTGTGTGCTTCGCCCAACACGCGCAGTTCTTCCTTGATTACCGCAATCGCCAGCGGTGCTTTTTCGGAAATGTGGTGAGCCATTTGTAAGGTGAAATCTTCCAGCTCGTTGATGTCAACAACGTGGTTGAGAATGCCAACAGCCAGCGCGCGTTGGGCTGTGATTGGCGAAGCGGTAAAAATCAGCTCTTTGACAATGTGGAAACCCGCGTCACGGGTCAGGTTGTGAATGCCGACCAGGTTATATGGGACGCCGAGGTTAACTGGCGTCATTGAGAAGGTGGAGGTGCTGGCGGCGATGATCAGATCGGAACTCATGATCATTTCAAATGCGCCTCCCCAGACGCTCCCTTCAACCATCGAAATTACCGGTTTGGGGCATTTTTGGATCATGCGGGTGATTTGGCGTAGCGGATCATCGTAGGAGAGTGGATCGCGGCCGCCTGATGGCAGTTCATGAATATCGTGACCTGCGGAGAACACTTTGGAACCACTCGGGGCACGCAGAATGATACAACGGATTTCCGGACGGTTGAGATCGCTTAATGCCTGGAGCAGGTCATCAATAAAGACTTTACTTAATGCATTGAGTTTGCGGCCATAGTTAAACTCAATTACCGCAACTTTGTTGATGGTGACAACATTAACATACTGGTAAGACATAAAAATTCCTTTAATCAAAATATTGAGTCTGGATAAATTCACTGAGTTGCCGCAGGCCGGTGCGCGGCGAAAGCGTGTTGTTTTTGACTGCTAATAGCGTCTGGCGGTAATAGCGATCGAAATCTTCATTAGCGAACAGGTGGTGCAGCACTTCTTCCTCGGTTTGCTTACGCAGCCATTCCACCGATTGTTGCTGCCGCATCAGGGGCAAACGACCGCTGGCGGTAAGCGCGGTTTTGAAATCGATAATCGCGTGCCAAATCTCATCGATACCGCATTTTTCCAGTGCGCTACAGGTGAGGACTCGTGGTTGCCATTCTTCATATTTGCGACGCAGAATATGTAGGGCGCTTTCGTACATATGGCGGGCAATGGCGACATTCGTGTGGTTATCGCCATCGTCTTTGTTGATGACAACCAGATCTGCCACCTCCATTAGCCCCTTTTTAATGCCCTGGAGATCATCACCACCACCGGCAATTTGTAGTGAGATAAAACAGTCGACCATGCGGGCTACTTCCGTTTCCGACTGTCCGACGCCGACGGTTTCAACGATCACCACGTCATAACCCGCCGCTTCGCATAACAGCATTAACTCCCGTGCTCGTTGGCTGGCACCGCCCAGATGACCAGATGACGGAACCGGGCGAATAAACGCCGCATCGGCACGAGCCAGTTCGGTCATACGTGTCTTGTCACCAAGGATGCTGCCACCGGTTACCGGGCTGCTGGGATCAACGGCAATCACCGCGACCTTCAACCCCTGGCGAATTAGCTGCATGCCGAAGACTTCAAGAAAGGTACTTTTCCCCGCGCCGGGTGTACCGGTAACGCCCAGCCGCAGCGCATTTCCACAGAATGGCATGATGGCATCGAGCAACAGGTTACTTAGCGCCTGATGACGCGGATGGCGGCTTTCTACCAGCGTCATGGCTTGGGCAAGTGTGGCTCGTTCACCCTCACGTAAGCGGCGAATGTTGTCTGCTAGTGTGGTTTCGTTAATCATGATGCTGGCTAATTCGGTTCAGCACATCACGTACACTGTCGAGCATGGGAGTACCCGGGCCATAAATCGCCGCCACGCCACGCTCTTGCAGGAAGGCATAATCTTGCGGTGGAATAACGCCGCCAGCGACTACACAGATATCTTCGCGCCCCCATTTTTTAAGGGCTTCGACCAGTTCCGGGATCAGCGTTTTGTGTCCAGCCGCGAGAGAGGATGCGCCCACCACATGAACGTCGTTTTCTACCGCCAGTCTGGAGATCTCTTCTGGCGTCGAGAACATCGGGCTGAGATCAACGTCAAAACCCAGATCGGAATAGGCGCTGGCAATGACTTTCGCTCCGCGATCGTGCCCATCCTGACCCATTTTTGCGATCAGAATACGTGGGCGACGACCATTGTTGGCGAGGAACAGCTCCGTTTGCGCAACAATGGCATCAAATTCGCAGGCTGATTTTTCCGACTGGTGATAACTTTGCGCAATCACGCCGGTAACACACTGACTCGGTACCAGATAACGGTCAAAAGCGGCCTCCAGTGCATCGGAAATCTCACCCAATGTCGCGCGAACGCGTGCTGCATTAACAGCGGCAGCCAGCAGGTTTTCGTTTTGCAGCGCAGCGTTAGTCAGGGCGTTCAGCGCGGCGGTTACGGCTGCATCATCACGGGTGGCACGAATGCGTTCCAGCGAAGCAATTTGCTCGTTACGAACCATCACATTGTCGATCTCCAGTACATCGGTTTTGTCTTCGTGATCCCGTTTGTACTTGTTCACGCCAACTATCACCCGTTTGCCCTGGTCGATCAGCGATTGTTCACGCGCAGATGCTTCTTCGATCATTCGTTTTGGCAAGCCCGCTTCGATCGCTTTCGCCATGCCACCGGCTTCGTCGATCTGATCAATGATGGCTCTGGCCTGTTTCACGATCTGATCAGTTAGTGACTCAACGTAATAAGAACCGGCTAGCGGATCGACGGTGCGGCAGAGTTCTGACTCTTCCTGAATAATGATCTGAGTGTTGCGGGCAATACGTGCCGAGAAATCGGTCGGCAGACCAAGAGCTTCATCAAAAGCGTTGGTATGCAGCGACTGAGTACCGCCCAGAGTCGCGGCCAGTGCCTCAATGGTGGTGCGGATAACGTTGTTATAGGGATCTTGCTCGGTGAGACTCCAGCCGGAGGTTTGACAATGGGTACGCAGCGCCAGTGATTTCGGATCTTTGGCTCCAAATCCGCTTACCGCTTCGCTCCAGAGATAACGTGCGGCACGCAGCATGGCGATGTTCATAAACAGATCCATGCCAATACCGAAGAAGAACGACAGACGTGGGGCAAAGTCGTCAATTTTCAGACCAGCAGAGAGTGCAGCTTTGATGTACTCAATCCCATCAGCCAGGGTGAATGCCACCTGCTGCACGCAATTTGCACCCGCTTCGCCCATGTGGTAGCCGCTAATACTGATGGTATTAAAGCGCGGCATATTGCCGGAACACCAGGCGATGATATCAGCGATAATGCGCATAGACGGTTTCGGCGGGTAAATATAGGTATTGCGGCAGAGGTACTCTTTCAGGATGTCGTTCTGGATGGTGCCAGTAAGTTTATCGGGGGGAACTCCTTGCTCTTCAGCGGCCACGATATAAAACGCCAGTACTGGCAGGACTGCGCCGTTCATGGTCATTGACACCGACATTTTATCCAGTGGAATTTGGTCGAACAGCACCTTCATATCTTCTACGGTGTCTATAGCAACGCCCGCTTTTCCGACATCGCCAGCAACACGCGGATTGTCGGAGTCGTAACCGCGGTGGGTGGCGAGGTCAAAGGCAACGGAAAGACCTTTTTGCCCGGCCGCGAGGTTACGGCGATAAAAGGCGTTAGACTCTTTGGCCGTTGAGAAACCGGCATATTGGCGGATGGTCCATGGCTGGGCTGTGTACATGGTGGCGCGGGGGCCACGAACGTAGGGCGGCAAGCCAGGAAGGGTGCCTGTCACTTCCAGATTGTTGAGATCGACTTCGGTATACAGCGGCTTGATGGCGATCCCTTCCGCCGTTTGCCGTACCAGTGAGTCGACGGTTTTTTCCCGACGGCTCAACTCCTTGTTGGCAAGCTGTTGCCACTCCTGCACGTTTGACATTATTTGCTCCATAAAGCGCAATAAAAATAGGGGATTTGCGCTTACGGTGAGCTTTTTAAACGGGTTTGTCGCCAGCAAAAAAAATGCATTGAGGCGTCGTTTTTTGCCGTGTGAGATTTGTCTCTTTTGTGACGTTGTTCAAAGAAGGTAAAAAGAAAGAAGGAAAATGCCTGATATGTGCTATCAGGCATTAAGTGATTGATTAATCCTGACGAAGTACTTTGTGACCATAGTCGAGCAAAGCATCAGTGACTTTACGCATCATGCGGCTTTCTGGGGCAAAGCGATGCCAGTAGAGCATTCGCCGTTGAAACAGCCCCGGTGTCAGGTCTATTAACTCGCCGCTAGCCAGTTCTTTCTCAATTTGTAGGTGTGGGATCATACAGCAGGTTGTTCCCTGGCGAGCGAGTTGAACGAAGGCTTCTGACGAGTTAACGATATGGCACGGTACGCTACCTGGCGGCAGATCGAAGTTTTGCTGCAAAAATGCCTGGTGCATATCGTCAAGATGGTCAAACGCCACCACCGGTGCCTTGAGCAGCGCGGAGCGGCTTACTCCGTTGGGGAAGTATTTCTCAGCAAACGGTTTGGAGCTGACGAACAGATAGTCAAGCGCGCCAAGTTTATCGACAAGACAGCTTGGTAGCGCCTGATGTTGAATACTCACCGCGCCGACCACTTCGCCACGACGCAGGCGCTCCTGGGTACGGGTTTCATCTTCCACCTGTAAATTCAGACGGATAGGCGAGTCAGCCAGCACAGGAGCGAGCGCCGGAAGCAGCCAGGTTGCCAGACTGTCGGCGTTGACTGCAAGCGAAAGCAGTAGCGGGGTTGAACCGGTTTGTTCATCGCCCAGCCACTCCTCTTCCAGCAACTCAACCTGGCGAAGCAGTGCCAGCAGTTTTTGCCCTTGCTCAGTAGGCCGCGGCGGGACAGTGCGCACCAGTAACGGCTGCCCGAACATATTTTCTAGCTGCTTAATGCGCTGTGAGACGGCTGATTGCGTAATGCACAATTTCTGTGCCGCACGCTCAAATCCTCGTTCACGTATCACCGCATCCAGTGCCTGTAATGTCCTGTAGTCCGGGCGTTTCATTGCTTTAACCTACTCCTCAAATTTTCTTATGCCGAACTATGACATAATTTTGCTTTGGGTACAGAGCATTTAGCGTATGAAAAAGTAGCTATAATGGAAATTTTGGGTGGCGTTACCGTGTCTTTTTGTCTTTGTGGAGACCCGGGAAAAGTTCTGTAGAGCTTCACTTTTATCGGTGCAGCTTCAGATATGCACGCTGGTTGATAAAAGGGGTCACCCGATGCCTGCTGATATCCAGGCTTGCAGGGACGAAAGAGAATTCCCCCTATTGCCTGTTATTCATGGATGAGTTAGTCGCACGACTTGCTGACGGGGTCTGAACCGCGTTTTTTGTATATAATGCGTGTGAAATTTCATACCACAGGCGAAACGATCATGACGCAGGATGAATTGAAAAAAGCAGTAGGATGGGCGGCACTTCAGTATGTTCAGCCCGGGACCATTGTTGGTGTAGGTACAGGTTCCACCGCCGCACACTTTATTGATGCACTCGGCACGATGAAAGGTCAGATTGAAGGGGCAGTTTCCAGCTCCGATGCATCCACTGAAAAACTGAAAAGCCTTGGCATTCACGTTTTTGACCTCAATGAAGTGGACAGCCTTGGAATTTACGTCGACGGAGCAGATGAAATCAACGGCCATATGCAGATGATCAAAGGTGGCGGCGCGGCGCTGACCCGTGAAAAAATCATCGCTTCAGTCGCGAAGAAGTTTATCTGTATTGCAGATGCTTCCAAGCAGGTCGATATTCTGGGTAAATTCCCACTGCCGGTAGAAGTTATCCCGATGGCGCGTAGTGCAGTAGCTCGTCAGTTGGTGAAATTAGGCGGCCGTCCGGAATACCGTCAGGGCGTGGTGACTGATAACGGCAACGTGATCCTCGACGTTCACGGCATGGAAATTCTTGACCCGGTGGCGATGGAAAACGCAATTAACGCTATCCCTGGCGTGGTTACTGTTGGTCTGTTTGCCAACCGTGGTGCGGATGTCGCGCTGATTGGCACACCTGACGGCGTCAAAACCATTGTGAAATGATCTGACGGGGGAGTTCTCTCCCCCGTTAAAAATTTTTTTCATTGTTAAATTTGGTGACATCTGTCACGTTTTTAACCCTCTGTTACCTAACGCTCTAAACAAAGTCTTATCTCCAGCATTTTCTTCTGTTAATCAACCTTGTGTGATATTTCCTCAACATCGCGACGCAAACGTTCATATTGCCGCAATATTATTTTTTGATATGTTGAAAGGCGGATGTAAATCCACACACAACATTTCAAAGACAGGATTGGGTAAATGGCAAAGGTATCGCTGGAGAAAGACAAGATTAAGTTTCTGCTGGTAGAAGGCGTGCACCAAAAGGCGCTGGAAAGCCTTCGCGCGGCGGGTTACACCAACATCGAATTTCACAAAGGCGCGCTGGATGATGAACAATTAAAAGAATCCATCCGCGATGCCCACTTCATCGGCCTGCGATCCCGTACCCATCTGACAGAAGACGTGATCAATGCCGCAGAAAAGCTGGTCGCTATTGGTTGTTTCTGCATAGGCACAAACCAGGTTGATTTAAATGCTGCGGCAAAACGTGGGATCCCGGTATTTAACGCACCGTTTTCGAATACGCGTTCCGTTGCTGAGCTGGTGATTGGCGAACTTTTGCTGCTATTGCGCGGAGTGCCGGAGGCCAACGCTAAAGCGCACCGTGGCGTGTGGAACAAACTGGCGGCGGGTTCTTTTGAAGCTCGCGGCAAAAAGCTGGGTATCATTGGCTATGGTCATATTGGTACGCAGCTTGGCATTCTCGCGGAGTCGCTGGGGATGTATGTTTACTTCTATGATATTGAAAACAAACTGCCACTGGGCAACGCGACTCAAGTGCAACATCTTTCCGACCTGCTGAATATGAGCGACGTGGTAAGTCTGCATGTGCCAGAAAATCCGTCCACCAAAAATATGATGGGCGCGAAAGAGATTGCGCTGATGAAGCCCGGTTCGCTACTGATTAACGCCTCGCGCGGTACTGTAGTCGATATTCCGGCACTGTGTGACGCGCTGGCGAGCAAACACCTTGCTGGTGCGGCAATTGACGTATTCCCGACGGAACCGGCGACCAACAGTGATCCGTTTACCTCTCCGCTGTGCGAATTCGACAACGTCCTGCTGACGCCACACATTGGCGGTTCGACTCAGGAAGCGCAGGAGAATATCGGCCTGGAAGTTGCAGGAAAATTGATCAAGTACTCTGACAATGGCTCCACGCTTTCTGCGGTGAACTTCCCGGAAGTATCGCTGCCGTTGCACGGTGGTCGTCGTCTGATGCACATCCATGAAAACCGTCCGGGCGTGCTGACTGCGCTGAACAAAATATTTGCCGAGCAGGGCGTTAACATCGCCGCGCAGTACCTGCAAACGTCTGCTCAGATGGGCTACGTAGTTATTGATATTGAAGCCGATGAAGACGTTGCCGAAAAAGCATTGCAGGCCATGAAAGCTATTCCTGGCACCATTCGCGCCCGTTTGCTGTACTGATTCCCCTTCTCTGACAAACAACGGGCAGGTCGCTGACTTGCCCGTTTTTTTGCCCCTTTTCCCCATGCTTCTCACCACATTTGCAGGGTTGTGCAATCGCCTTTGTGAGCCTGCTCGAAGAAAGAAATCAAAGCCAGATCAATACGTTGTGTTTACTCGAAGAAGATTTACGATGGCGGTGCAGCATGGCGCTGTAACGGTAAAGCCCTCACCGAAGCGAGGGCTTAAAGGAGAAGGGGTATGATGTGACTTGTCATCATACTGATTGTACTGTTACTGATAAATTTGCCAGCTTATTAACAGTCAGTCTCAGGACCCTTACTCACTAAATTAGGTTAAAAAATAAACGATGTCAATCAGGGCGATGCAGGTGTGTCGTTTTGAGCCAATATAAATCTATATAAACAGTATCAGTCGTATTCTGGGGCGCTGGGGAAAAGTACTATATATGATCTATTCACATAATGAATATATGTAAATTACATATATCAGAATATGTGATTTCAATCGCACATTTCATCACAATTGTGGACAACTTGCTGCCGAAAATTTGTGAGCAAATAATCTTGTGGTTTTTTAAATGAGATTTATTATTCCGTTATTACGATTTAATGGGGTGTTATTATGAAAGGAATTAATCAGAATTTTACTAATGTCATTAGATTCACGGATGACCTGGTTTTTCTTCGCCAGCGTTTTATCGACTCTGATGATTTCTTTCATACTGTAAATGAAAAACTTCTGGCTGCTAATTTGGTAACAATTGACTTTCTTCAGAATATTCGTTTGCGAGAGAGAGAATATCCTACCGGATTGGCGTTGGAATCGTTTTCAATTGCTATTCCTCATACAGATATTAAATTTATAAAAGAACCATTTGTCGCTTTTTATCAACTTGCCGAAGAGATGCCATGGAATGAAATGGGGGCAGACGAAAATAAACTTAAAATCAAATTTATTATATTGTTAGGACTGGTAGATACTTCCAGTCATATTGATTTTCTACAAAATCTGATCACCTTATTTTCAACTGAGAATCATGCAGATTGGTTAAGCAAAACCCAAAGTAGCCATGACGCTACTAATTACCTTAATAAATACATTTAATTAAATTATAAGGAATTATCATGAAAAAGATTGTTGTAGCCTGTGGTAGTGGCGTAGCAACTTCACAAACAGTAGCAAGTAAAGTGGGACGTTTGTTAAAAGAAAAAGGATTTGAAGATATCAGAATTGAGGTTGTCGATCTCAAATCTCTGGATAATCATCTCCGGGATTCTGTTGCTTATGTGGCGATTACAAAAATAGATAAGGAATATCCGATCCCTGTTATAAACGGCATCGCGTTTTTAACAGGGAACGGTATGGAACAAGAATTACAAAAAATTATTAATCTTTGCCAATAGACAATTATCACGTCTACAAGGAATAAATACTATGGATTTTCTTGCGCAAATAATTAATTACATCCTGAATTTAGGTGCTCCGGTTTTCGTGCCATTTATTATGCTGTTAGCTGGGCTTTGTGTCAAAATGCGTTTTAAAGAAGCCTGTTCGGCTGCAATAACACTTGGTGTGGCTTTTGTGGGCATGAGTATGCTTATCGGCTTTATGGTTGGAGCCATCGGTGTTGCTGCTGAAGCAATGATGAAACGAACAGGACTTGAACTTAGCATCATTGATGGTGGCTGGACCACAATGGCAAATATTTCATGGGCCTGGCCATATGCGTTTTTAATGTTCCCATTGCAGATTGGCATCAATATCCTGATGCTGATGTTAAAAAAGACCGATACTTTCAATGCAGATTTATGGAATGTCTGGGGGAAAATATTTACCGCATTTATCGTTATGGGGACGGTAACGCCACTGTTTGGCTCAACCTGGGCATTAGTGATAGCATTTATCATCGCCTCTTTGCAAATTATCCTCGAACTAAAGTCTGGTGACTTACACCAGTATCGTATCGAGAAAATGACCGGGATCCCGGGAATTACCTGCACGCACCGGATGATGTTTCTCGGTGCTATTTATTATCCCTTTGATGTGTTGTTACGCAAAATTCCTTTGTTGAATAAACCAATGGATGCGGCAACGTTACGTAAGAAAGTCGGGATCTTTGCGGAAAACCATGTTATTGGTTTCATCCTCGGGATACTTTTTGGCATCGTAGCGGGTTACGATGTGGCGAAAACCTTGATGTTGGGAATACAGGCGGCTACGGCGTTACATCTATTTCCTGTCATTTCGAAGTTTTTTATGCAGGCACTATCGCCACTCTCTGAAGCGATTAGTGATTACATGAATAAACGGTTTTCAGGACGTAAGCTCTTTGTTGGTATTGACTGGCCATTTCTTGGCGGGGCGAGTGAAATTTGGTTTGTTATTATTGTCGCAATTCCTCTTACCTTGCTCTGGGCTATAATCTTACCGGGGAATAAAATTCTTCCTTTTGCCGGCATTATTAACATAGTGTTAGTGGTTCCGGCCTATCTGTTAACGCAGGGTAATACTTTACGAATGGTCATTCTTAGTTTTATTGGTATTCCATTCTTTTTATTTGTGGGGACTGAGTTTGCACCCATAATTACTGAGCTGGGGAATGTGACCAAAGCGATAGACATTCCTGTAGGTAAGCTCATATCAAATAGCTGTATTGATGCACCAGTGTTTACCTATGCGTTTTCTCATTTATTTCAGTTTATGCAAGGGAATTTTGTTCCATTAGTAATGGCAATAATCTGGAGTATTGGCTTTTACTTTTATTGTCGAGAGTTATCACAGGACGCGAAACAAGTAGAGTAAAAATCCTAACCCGCAATACTTATAATAAAGAGGTTGTTACTATGATTGATAACCGTATTTATGCAGTGCTGAATGCCATAGTACGTGAACCTCTTATTACCAGTGGAGAGTTGTGTAAGAAATTTGTATTAACCAGGAAACAACTCAGTTATACATTGCTTAAAATAAATGACTATCTGGCGACGAAAGAACTTTTGCCAATTTCCCGTCAACGCAGCGGTGGTTTCAGTGTTGATGCTAATGTATTAGCACTTTTTTACAGCGATATTGAATATCAGCTTAACGAGCGTTATGTCTATAGCGAAAAAGAGCGACATTATATTATACTGTTTTTATTATTGTGTCGTAATGAGAGAATTAAACTTTTTCACTTTACTCAAACATTACGTGTAAGCCAGAATACTATTCTTAATGATATTAAGAAAATTAATTCAATAACTGATCGCTACGAAGTTCTGATCGTTTATGAAAGGAGGCAGGGCTATTTTATTGAGGGCAGTGAAATCCAAAAAAGATACTTATTACTGGAGATTGTGACTTATTGTCTTTCCAGACCATTTTTTGAGGATTTCACTGTAGAAATTACTAAAAATGTTGAACTGCACCGGAGAGTGTTTGCTGATGCACTGACCTTAATTGAACATGAGTTTAAAATATTTCTGACCGATGAGAAAATCCAGCAACTGACTTTATACATGAGTCTGGTCATGCTACGAATTAGTGCCGGGAAAATTCTACATGCTTTGCCAGAACATCTCCATGAGGTCTACCGGACTCGTGAGTTTTTAATTATAGGTGAGATTTTAAATAAAGTAGGTATTAACCAGGTTTCTGAACAATCATTTTTAACGGCGATAATTCGTAGTGCAAATATTCAGACAATTTCAGATCGTTATTTTAATCTTGAGCCATTATTGTTAGAAGGGATAGTTGCTGTTGTTAATAATTTTGAGAAATTATGCTGTATTGCCTTTCGTGACAAGGATGAGTTGATTAACAAAATCTATCAACACTGGAAGCCAGCTTATTATCGCATTATTTATAATTTTACTTATGATTCTGGAGTTTATGAATTAATTGCTCAGGAGTTTAACTATCTTCATCAACTTGTCATTCGCTCAATTAGCCCGCTGGAGAGTTTGCTGCAGCAAGGACTACCGGAAGAGGAAGTTGCCTCATTGACGGTAATATTTGGGGGATGGTTAACGCGTGAGGGGTTGCTGCATAAGGTTAAAGTGAAAAAGTCTGGAGTTGTGGTGAGCTCAGGTAATGTCACGGTTTCTACATGGATTTTCTTGACGTTACAATCGCTGCTGCCTGAAATCTACTTTCAGGATATCTTGTCATTTCGCGAGTATGAAAAATATACTAAAGAGCATGACGTTATTTTTAGCACCAGCCTTTTTTCGACCCATCGCCCTTTGTTGCTAATTAATTTACCTTTTGATAATGGACAAAAAAATACGCTACGCGGTCAGGCTCTTTCGTTATTGGGATATCAGGATAATGAATCTGTACAGGTTGAGAATGTTTTAGCTATCGTTGAACGGTATGGCACTATCCAACAACGAAAGGATCTTCGGACTGCTCTTGAAGATTACCTCTATAGCCATTCAAGACCCGTTAACAATTTAGTGGCAGCCCATCCGTTACCCTCTTTGGGCAGCTTGCTGCAGAAAGATTTTATCACTCTTGAGATGGATATACCAAAGACATGGCAAGAAGTTATTCATCAGGCAGCATTACCATTACTGAAAAATGGTGTAATCGAGTCATGTTATATATCTGCGATTATTAATAAGATTATTAACGAGCGGCCATATATTATGTTAGGGGAAGGGGTGATAATTGCTCATGCCGGAGTTGATGAAGGCGTTAATAAAATTGGCTTTTCATTATATCGATTACCACATCCGGTTCTGATAAATGATTATATATATGCAGATATTATCATTACATGTGCAACCCATAATACGCAGGGGCATTTAAAAGCTTTATCGCAGTTAAATAATTATCTTGAAGAATGCAATGGCGCAAAATTTATTCGTGACGCAGTAGATAAAGAAGTGATCATACGAGCGTTACAATACTACTCGTAATCAACAGAAGGAACGTTATTATGTTAGAAATACTAAAGCAGCAAGTTGTAGAAATGGCAAAAACGACCCAACAGTGGGGGATGTGTAAGCACAAAGCCGGGAATACCAGTGTCCGGGATCCAGAAACGGGGCTTATCTGTGTTACACCAACCACCGTTGACAAAAATGAATTAACCGTTCGGGATATCGTTGTCCTTTCTCCAGAGGGAGAAATTGTCGAAAACCTTTCCGGGCTGCGACCCACCAGTGAATGTATGATGCACCTGCAGGCCTACCGGACACGGCAGGATATTCACGCTGTTTGTCATACGCATTCACGTTTTGCTTCCATTTTTGCAGTACTGGAAAAAAGTATCCCCGCGGTTATTTATGAATGTGCAATTTTAAATCTGCAACAGGGGATTGTACCCGTTGCACCATTTGCATTACCTGGTACTCAAGAGCTGGCATTAAGTATCATTGAGCCCCTACAACAAGCCGATGCTATTTTATTAGGTCGCCATGGAGCGATGACCGTTGATGTGTCGTCTTATGATGCTGTATTAAAATCCGCCTACCTGGAAGAACTGGCTGAAATTTATTATCACACACTACTGGTAAATGGTCTGCAGGAACCGAAAGTATTTAGTGGTGAGGAACTGGCATGCTGGTCGTATCCACAGGTTATTAGATGAGCCACTATTAGCTATAGAGAAATTAGGTGGCCTATGATTAAAGAAATAGTGTGGGTGACAAACAAAACGGGGCTTCATGCCCGACCTGCAAGTGTACTAGCGAAAACTGTAAGACAATTTCAATGTGTGACAACCTTAAACTATAAGGGAAAAAATATCAAACCACACAGTGCGATGGCGTTATTAACGGCAGGTATCAAAGCTAACTCTCAAGTTGAACTGATTTGTGAAGGTGTTGATGAACAGCAAGCAATTTCGGAGTTGAAAAGATTATTTGCTATTGGTTTTGGTCATGATTAAACGAAAAATTTATTAATCCATTTATAACACAACATCCGTTGAATAAGGAAATCATTGTGACAAACAGAATCGTACTTAATCCCATTGCCTATTTTGGTAATGGGGCGATAAAACGCATCCTTGATGAAGTAAAAAAACGAAAATTAACAAAAGCATTTATTGTAACGGACTCAGAGATTGTCCGGTGCGGTGTAAACGAAAAAATAACTAACTTATTAAAGCACAACGATCTCACTTACACAGTATTCGATGGCGTTGAAGCGAATCCAACAATAGAAAATGTACAAGCTGGCGTCAGGGCGTTTAAGTGCAGTAATGCAGATTATTTGATTGCGGTAGGGGGCGGTTCTTCAATCGATACGGCTAAAGCAATTGGAATAATTATTGCTAATCCTGGTTTTGCCGATGTTCGTTCTCTGGAAGGGGGCGCAGCCACAGAGAACCCTGCGATACCGACTATTGCTGTTCCAACTACAGCGGGGACTGCGGCAGAAGTGACCATTAACTATGTCATCACAGATGTGGAGAATAGGCGCAAATTTGTTTGTTACGATCCACATTCTGTACCAGTGGCTTCAATTATTGATGCAGACATGATGTCTTCTATGCCGCCATCATTAAAAGCGGCAACCGGGATTGATGCACTCACACATGCGATTGAAGGTTACACCACTCTCGGCGCATGGACGTTGACAGATATGTTCCATATACAAGCGATTGGACTCATTGCCGATGCGCTAAGAGCTTCCGTGGCAGGAGATACACAGGCGAGCGAAGATATGGCGCTGGGACAATACATTGCCGGGATGGGCTTTTCAAATGTTGGGTTGGGGTTGGTGCACGGCATGGCGCACCCGTTGAGTGCATTTTACGGTACGCCTCATGGCGTGGCGAATGCTGTTTTGCTACCGTCTATCATGGAGTGGAATGCGGAATTTACCGAGGAGAAATATCGCAATATAGCGGCAGCGTTTGATATACCGCAAGCGTATACCATGCCATTATCCGAAGCGCGTAGAGAGGCAGTGAACGCGGTTCGAAGACTTAATCAGGATATCGGTATTCCATCACGCTTACGCGAAATTGGGATGAAAGAAGAGGATGTGATGGCTTTAGCGACTGCCGCTATGGCTGACATTTGTACAGGGGGCAATCCTCGGCCTGTAACCTTGACGGATATCCAGCAGCTTTATCGTCAAATGTATTAATTACTCTATGGGAGTGTGTCGTCCTCACCACTCCCAGACTTTCGACGGTGTAACCACCGCAGGTAGCGGAATATCCCACTCTTCGACAGGAAGTTTTTCTACTAACTGACAATCATGTGCATAACCAACTGGCTGCATTTTATAGTGCTGCCAGTTTTGCAATGTCCGATCATAAAAACCGCCACCCATTCCCAGGCGTTGACCGTACTTATCAAAGGCTACCAGCGGCGTTATGAGGACATCTAATTGGGAAAGGGGAAGTACATCGCGCACGTCCAGTTTCGGCTCGTGGATTTTTAATCTGTTCACCACCAGCTCACTTTGCGGATGGTAATTCAGGAACAGTAAGTTACCGACACTAAAGGGATGCAAAACTGGAAGATATACGCGCTTACCGGCACGCCAGAGCTGTTCTATGAGCGGTTGGGTGTCGAGTTCGCCATCAAATGAGAGAAAAACGGCAACCGTATGCGCCATTACAACAGGGGGGTAGTTCATCATCCGGGTTGCGGCCTGCTGACCCATTTCGCGTTGTTGCTCCGGCGTTAAGGCACGACGGCGATGCCGAATCATTTTACGGATTTCTTGTCGGGATAATGTAAGTGGAAGTTCTGGTAGTTGTGTCATGGCTGGTGCCAGATAAGAAGGGAATCTCCGAGATGCCGCCGCAGGCTGTAACCCTTGAACCCTTGGTTCAAGGTGAATGTGTCGTCGCAGTTTTAAGGCTTCTCGGACGAACCGAGCATGCTCACCAACCACGGAGCGCCACATTCTTGTGGTATGAAATATCGGCTCAGGGGACTGGCCCGCTTGCGAACATCTCAGAGAAATTTTGTCTTCACGTTTACTCTACCACAGTAAACCGAAAAGTGTCATTCAAAGTTTTGGTTCGTTTTTTCGGTGATGCGACCTTGTTCAAGTAACGCTTGTTCTATGGTCTGTTGCAGCATCCGAATACGCTGTTCCATACTTGCCGCGTAGTCACGAGTCTTCGCTTTTTCTTGCGCTAACTCATAGCTGATGTTCAATGCAGCAATGAAAACCAACTGTTCTGTATTTGTGACTCTAGTGCGTTCTTTCAGATCTTGCAACCGTTGGTTCAGATCGTCCGCAGCCTGATTCAACGCATCCCTTTGGTCAGGCGGGCAGTTCACACGCAGTGAACGGCCAAAAATTTGGATATCGACGGGTTGTGCAGACATGCCACCTTCCTGCTGATTGACTGCGCTGCCTTCGCCTTCAGACCTTTGGTCTGCGAAGGGGCGAAACTATAGCTACCCTGGTGCAATGAGACAAGCCCTTTTCTGGTTCACCAGGGTCCAAAGTGATAGCATATCATGAATCTTCCTCCCTTTGATGTCGAATGCTTATGTCTATACAGAACGAAATGCCTGGTTACAACGAGATGAACCAGTATCTGAACCAACAAGGGACAGGTCTGACCCCTGCTGAAATGCATGGTTTAATCAGCGGGATGCTTTGCGGTGGCAATGATGACAGCTCATGGCTGCCGCTGCTTCATGACCTGACGAACGAAGGCATGGCTTTCGGTCATGAGCTGGCACAGGCATTGCGTAAAATGCACTCTGCTACCAGCGATGCCCTGCAAGATGACGGCTTCCTTTTTCAGCTTTATCTGCCTGATGGCGATGATGTCAGCGTTTTCGATCGTGCTGATGCACTGGCAGGCTGGGTAAATCACTTCCTGCTTGGTCTTGGCGTCACACAACCGAAGCTCGACAAAGTGACCGGTGAAACCGGTGAAGCTATTGACGATTTGCGTAACATTGCACAACTGGGCTACGACGAAGACGAAGATCAGGAAGAGCTGGAAATGTCCCTCGAAGAGATCATTGAATACGTTCGTGTTGCTGCGCTGTTATGTCACGACACCTTTACCCATCCGCAACCGACCGCGCCAGAAGTACAAAAGCCGACTCTACACTAAAAACAAAAAACGTAAGGAGAGTGTTATGAGTGAGATATCTCAGCAAGAATTTCAGCGCCGCCGCCAGGCTTTACTGGCGCAAATGCAACCTGCCAGCGCCGCGCTGATTTTCGCAGCGCCAGAAGTGACCCGTAGCGCCGACAGCGAATATCCCTATCGTCAAAACAGCGACTTCTGGTACTTCACTGGCTTTAATGAGCCAGAAGCAGTGCTGGTGCTGATTAAAAGCGATGACACTCATAACCACAGCGTTCTGTTTAACCGCGTTCGCGACCTGACGGCAGAGATCTGGTTTGGCCGTCGCCTGGGGCAAGATGCCGCACCGGAAAAACTAGGCGTTGACCGCGCACTGGCGTTCAGCGAAATCAATCAGCAACTTTATCAACTACTTAACGGTCTGGATGTGGTTTACCATGCCCAGGGCGAATATGCGTATGCTGATGAAATAGTGAACAGTGCACTGGAAAAACTGCGTAAAGGCTCGCGGCAAAATCTCACCGCTCCGGCAACGATGATCGACTGGCGCCCTGTTGTTCATGAAATGCGCCTGTTCAAATCGCCAGAAGAGATTGCCGTACTTCGCCGCGCTGGTGAAATCACCGCACTGGCGCACACTCGGGCGATGGAAAAATGCCGTCCAGGAATGTTTGAGTACCATCTGGAAGGCGAAATTCACCACGAATTTAACCGCCACGGCGCACGTTATCCTTCCTACAACACCATTGTCGGCAGCGGTGAAAATGGCTGCATTTTGCATTACACCGAAAACGAGTGTGAACTGCGCGATGGCGACCTGGTGTTGATTGACGCGGGGTGTGAATATAAAGGTTACGCTGGCGATATTACCCGCACCTTCCCGGTCAATGGCAAATTCACTCAGGCACAGCGTGAAATCTACGACATTGTGCTGGAGTCTCTTGAAACCAGTTTGCGCCTGTATCGTCCGGGAACCTCCATTCAGGAAGTCACGGGTGAAGTGGTGCGTATCATGATTAGCGGCCTGGTAAAACTGGGGATCCTGAAAGGTGACGTCGATGAACTGATCGCCCAAAATGCCCATCGTCCTTTCTTTATGCATGGCCTTAGCCACTGGTTAGGTCTGGATGTTCATGATGTGGGTGTTTATGGTCAGGATCGCTCGCGCATTCTTGAACCGGGTATGGCTTTGACCGTAGAGCCGGGGCTGTATATCGCGCCGGATGCAGATGTGCCGGAACAATATCGCGGTATCGGCATTCGTATTGAAGACGATATTGTGATTACTGAAACCGGTAACGAAAACCTCACCGCCAGCGTGGTGAAAAAGCCGGAAGAAATCGAAGCATTGATGGCGGCCGCGAGAAAGCAATGAGCGTAATCATCGTCGGTGGCGGCATGGCTGGCGCGACGCTGGCGCTGGCTATTTCCCGGTTAAGTCACGGGGCGCTGCCGGTACATCTGATTGAAGCGACTGCACCGGAATCACATGTTCATCCTGGCTTTGATGGCCGAGCTATTGCGCTGGCGGCGGGCACCTGCCAGCAACTGGCGCGCATCGGCGTCTGGCAATCTCTGGCTGATTGCGCAACTGCCATCACCACTGTTCATGTCAGCGATTGCGGTCATGCTGGATTCGTCACCCTCGCCGCAGAAGATTATCAACTGGCGGCACTGGGGCAGGTTGTTGAGTTGCACAATGTCGGGCAACGGCTGTTTACATTGTTGCGCAAAGCGCCTGGCGTGACGCTGCACTGTCCGGATCGCGTTGCTAACGTTTCTCGTACTCAGGATAACGTTGCCGTAACGCTGGAGAGTGGCGAGACGCTGACGGGGCGTGTGCTGGTTGCGGCTGATGGTACGCATTCAGCATTAGCGACCATCTGCGGCGTTGACTGGCAGCAAGAGCCTTACGAACAACTGGCAGTGATTGCTAATGTTGCTACCTCTGTTGCGCATGAAGGCCGTGCTTTTGAGCGCTTTACGCAATATGGCCCGCTGGCGATGTTGCCGATGTCTGGCGGACGTTGTTCGCTGGTCTGGTGTCACCCGCTGGAACGGGGCGATGAGGTCATGGCGTGGAGCGACGAGACGTTTTGCCGTGAACTCCAGTCCGCTTTTGGCTGGCGTCTGGGGCAAATTACCCACGCCGGTAAACGCAGTGCTTATCCGCTGGCGTTAACCCGCGCCGCTAAACCCATTACCCATCGCACCGTGCTGGTGGGTAATGCAGCGCAAACCCTGCATCCGATTGCCGGACAAGGATTTAACCTCGGTATGCGTGATGTTATGAGCCTTGCAGAAACCCTGACTCAGGCGCAAGAACGTGGTGAAGACATTGGTGATTACGGCGTATTGTGCCGCTACCAGCAGCGTCGGCAGAGCGATCGCGAAGCGACTATCGGCGTTACGGACAGTCTGGTGCATCTTTTTGCCAACCGTTGGGTGCCGCTGGTTGTCGGGCGCAACCTCGGGCTGATGGCGATGGAATTATTCACTCCGGCACGCGATGTGCTGACGCAGCGCACCCTCGGTTGGGTGGCGCGTTGAAGGCGGTTTTAAGGAATAAACAATGCAAAGTGTTGATGTAGCCATTGTTGGCGGCGGCATGGTGGGGCTGGCGGTTGCCTGCGGCTTACAGGGGAGCGGCTTACGCGTCGCCGTACTGGAACAGCGTGTACCGGAACCTCTGGCGGCGGATGCACCACCACAACTGCGCGTTTCGGCTATCAATGCCGCCAGCGAAAAATTACTCACCCGTCTTGGCATCTGGCAGGACATTCTCTCCCGTAGAGCCAGTTGCTATCACGGTATGGAAGTGTGGGATAAAGACAGTTTTGGTCACATCTCTTTTGACGATCAAAGCATGGGCTATAGCCATCTTGGGCATATTGTTGAAAACGCAGTGATTCACTACGCGCTGTGGAACAAAGCGCAACAGTCGTCAGATATCACCCTGTTTGCCCCTGCAGAATTACAGCAGGTCGCCTGGGGGGAAAACGAAACCTTCCTGACGCTGAAAGACGGCAGCATGTTAACGGCGCGTCTGGTTATTGGTGCGGACGGGGCAAATTCCTGGTTGCGCAACAAAGCCGATATCCCGCTGACTTTCTGGGATTATCAGCATCACGCGCTGGTAGCGACCATTCGTACTGAAGAACCACATGAAGCGGTGGCGCGCCAGGTTTTCCACGGTGAAGGCATTCTGGCTTTTTTGCCGCTGAGCGATCCGCATCTTTGCTCGATTGTCTGGTCATTACCTCCTCAGGAGGCGCAGCGGATGCAGCAGGCGAGCGAAGATGAATTTAATCGCGCATTAAATATCGCTTTTGATAATCGCCTGGGCTTATGCAAGGTTGAGAGCGAGCGTCAGGTGTTCCCGTTGACGGGGCGTTATGCCCGCCAGTTTGCCGCTCACCGCCTGGCGTTGGTGGGCGACGCCGCGCATACCATTCACCCGCTGGCGGGGCAGGGGGTGAATCTCGGCTTTATGGATGCCGCAGAGCTGATTGCCGAACTGAAACGTCTGCACCGTCAGGGCAAAGACATCGGGCAGTACATTTACTTGCGTCGCTATGAACGCAGCCGCAAGCACAGTGCGGCGCTGATGCTGGCAAGTATGCAGGGATTCCGCGATCTCTTTTCCGGAGCTAATCCGGCGAAAAAACTGCTGCGCGATATTGGTTTGAAACTGGCCGACACGCTGCCTGGCGTTAAGCCGCAGCTTATTCGTCAGGCAATGGGGTTAAATGATTTGCCTGAATGGTTGCGTTAAAAAGTTCTCCTCTGTTGTTTATTTGATACCCATCACACTTTAATCTCCCGGTTTTTCTGTCGGGAGATTTTCCTCATTTGAAATAAACTAATTTCACCTTCAATTTCGCATTATATTTTCTAATGTTACGATTTTTTGATTTAGTGATTTTTGACATATTTTCAGTTCTTAATATTGCTTTATCCAAATTCAATTTCTTAATGCATTGTATTTATATAAAAATAAAATCAATTTTTGGTTTTTTATTCTGTTGAGATTTTTGCGTTTTTTAACCATAAGCTAATGTGATGATCAATTTTACCTTATGGTTAACCGTCTATTTCGGTGGTAAGTTCAGAGAAAAGAGAACGATTGCGTTGGGGACCGGGAGTGGCTCCGATGCTGGGTTTCGTGGTGATAATTTCACTGTGAAAAAGTTGTCAGCCCCGCTTATTCAATGAGGACAAGATGGCACAACAGACTCCTTTGTACGAACAACACACGCTTTGCGGTGCACGCATGGTGGATTTCCATGGCTGGATGATGCCGCTGCATTACGGTTCGCAAATCGACGAACATCATGCGGTACGAACCGATGCCGGAATGTTTGATGTGTCGCATATGACCATCGTCGATCTCCGCGGCAGCCGCACCCGGGAGTTTCTGCGTTATCTGCTGGCGAACGATGTGGCGAAGCTCACCAAAAGTGGCAAAGCGCTCTACTCCGGGATGTTGAATGCCTCTGGCGGAGTGATAGATGACCTGATCGTTTACTACTTCACTGAAGATTTCTTCCGCCTCGTTGTTAACTCCGCCACCCGCGAAAAAGACCTCTCCTGGATAACCCAACACGCTGACCCCTTCGGCGTTGAAATTACCGTTCGTGATGACCTTTCCATGATTGCCGTACAAGGGCCGAATGCTCAGGTAAAAGCTGCCACACTGTTTAATGACGCCCAGCGTCAGGCGGTGGAAGGTATGAAGCCGTTCTTTGGCGTGCAGGCGGGCGATCTGTTTATTGCCACCACCGGTTATACCGGCGAAGCGGGCTATGAAATTGCGCTGCCAAATGAAAAAGCAGCAGATTTCTGGCGTGCGCTGGTGGAAGCGGGCGTTAAGCCATGCGGTCTGGGTGCGCGTGATACGCTGCGTCTGGAAGCGGGCATGAATCTTTATGGTCAGGAGATGGACGAAACCATCTCGCCGCTGGCAGCCAACATGGGCTGGACCATCGCCTGGGAACCGACTGACCGTGACTTCATCGGTCGTGAAGCCCTGGAAGTGCAGCGTGAACATGGCACAGAGAAACTGGTTGGTCTGGTGATGACCGAAAAAGGTGTGCTGCGTAATGAACTGCCGGTGCGTTTTACCGACGCGCAGGGTAATCAGCATGAAGGCATTATTACCAGCGGGACTTTCTCCCCAACGCTGGGTTACAGCATTGCGCTGGCGCGTGTGCCGGAAGGCATTGGCGAAACGGCGATTGTGCAAATTCGCAACCGTGAAATGCCGGTAAAAGTGACTAAACCTGTTTTTGTGCGTAACGGCAAAGCCGTCGCGTGATTTACTTTTTTGGAGATTGATTGATGAGCAACGTACCAGCAGAACTGAAATACAGCAAAGAACACGAATGGCTGCGTAAAGAAGCTGACGGCACTTACACCGTTGGCATCACCGAGCATGCTCAGGAACTGTTAGGCGATATGGTGTTTGTTGACCTGCCGGAAGTGGGCGCAACGGTAAGCGCGGGCGATGACTGCGCGGTTGCCGAATCAGTAAAAGCGGTGTCAGACATTTATGCGCCAGTAAGTGGTGAAATCGTAGCGGTGAACGACGCACTGAGCGACTCCCCGGAACTGGTAAACAGCGAGCCATACACTGGCGGCTGGATCTTTAAAATCAAAGCCAGCGATGAAAGCGAACAGGAATCACTGCTGGACGCCACCGCATACGAAGCATTGTTAGAAGACGAGTAACGGCTTTATCCCTCTTCTTTGGGAGAGGGGCAGGGTGAGGAAAATTTACGCCTCACCCTTACTCTCTTCGCAAGAAGGGAGGTTCACAATTCACTGCACGTTTCAGGAACCATCGCTCATGACACAGACGTTAAGCCAGCTTGAAAACAGCGGCGCTTTTATTGAACGCCATATCGGACCGGACGCCGCGCAACAGCAAGAAATGCTGAATGCCGTTGGCGCACAATCGTTAAACGCGCTGATCGGCCAGATTGTGCCGAAAGATATTCAGCTTGCGACCCCGCCGCAGGTTGGCGCACCGGCGACCGAATACGCCGCGCTGTCGGAACTCAAGGCTATTGCCAGTCGCAATAAACGCTTCACGTCTTACATCGGCATGGGTTACACCGCCGTGCAGTTGCCGCCGGTTATTCTGCGCAACATGCTGGAAAATCCGGGCTGGTATACCGCGTATACCCCGTATCAGCCTGAAGTCTCCCAGGGCCGCCTCGAAGCCCTGCTCAACTTCCAGCAGGTAACGTTGGATCTGACCGGGCTGGATATGGCTTCGGCGTCTCTGCTGGACGAAGCTACTGCTGCCGCTGAAGCAATGGCGATGGCTAAACGCGTCAGCAAACTGAAAAATGCCAATCGCTTCTTCGTTGCTTCTGACGTTCATCCGCAAACGCTGGATGTGGTTCGCACCCGTGCAGAAACCTTTGGTTTTGAAGTGATTGTCGATGACGCGCAAAAAGTGCTCGATCATCAGGAAGTGTTCGGCGTGCTGTTACAGCAGGTTGGCACTACCGGTGAAATCCACGATTACACAACGCTTATCAGCGAACTGAAATCACGCAAAATTGTGGTCAGTGTTGCCGCTGACATTATGGCACTGGTGCTGCTTATTGCACCGGGCAAACAGGGCGCGGATATTGTCTTTGGTTCGGCGCAACGCTTCGGTGTGCCGATGGGCTACGGTGGCCCGCACGCGGCCTTCTTTGCGGCGAAAGATGAATATAAACGTTCTATGCCGGGCCGTATTATTGGTGTATCGAAAGATGCCGCGGGCAATACCGCGCTGCGCATGGCGATGCAGACTCGCGAACAACATATTCGCCGCGAGAAAGCGAACTCCAACATTTGTACTTCCCAGGTACTGCTGGCAAACATCGCCAGCCTGTATGCCGTTTATCACGGTCCGGTTGGCCTGAAACGCATCGCTAACCGCATTCATCGTCTGACCGATATTCTGGCTGCTGGCCTGCAACAAAAAGGTCTGAAGCTGCGCCATGCGTACTATTTCGACACGTTGTGTGTAGACGTAGCCGACAAAGCAGGCGTGCTGGCGCGTGCCGAAGCGGCTGAAATCAACCTGCGTAGCGACATTCTGAACGCCGTGGGGATCACCCTTGATGAAACCACGACGCGCGAAAACGTGATGCAGCTTTTCAGCGTGCTGCTGGGCGATAATCACGGGCTGGATATCGACACGCTGGACAAAGACGTGGCTCACGACAGCCGCTCTATCCAGCCTGTAATGTTGCGCGACGATGAAATCCTGACGCACCCGGTATTTAATCGCTACCACAGCGAAACCGAAATGATGCGCTATATGCATTCGCTGGAGCGTAAAGATCTGGCGCTGAATCAGGCGATGATCCCGCTGGGTTCCTGCACCATGAAACTGAACGCCGCCGCCGAGATGATCCCGATCACCTGGCCGGAGTTTGCTGAACTGCACCCGTTCTGCCCACCGGAGCAGGCCGAAGGTTATCAGCAGATGATTGCGCAACTGGCTGACTGGCTGGTCAAACTGACTGGTTATGACACCGTCTGTATGCAGCCGAACTCCGGTGCTCAGGGCGAATACGCGGGCCTGCTGGCGATTCGTCATTACCATGAAAGCCGCAACGAAGGGCATCGTGATATCTGCCTGATCCCGGCATCTGCCCACGGGACTAACCCAGCTTCTGCGCATATGGCGGGAATGCAGGTGGTGGTCGTGGCATGTGATAAAAACGGCAATATCGATTTGACTGACCTGCGCGCGAAAGCGGAGCAGGCTGGCGATAATCTCTCCTGCATCATGGTGACTTATCCATCCACCCACGGTGTGTACGAAGAAACAATCCGTGAAGTGTGTGAAATCGTGCATCAGTTTGGCGGTCAGGTTTACCTTGATGGCGCAAACATGAACGCCCAGGTCGGCATCACTTCACCGGGCTTTATTGGTGCGGACGTTTCGCACCTCAACCTGCATAAAACTTTCTGTATTCCGCACGGCGGTGGCGGCCCGGGTATGGGGCCGATCGGCGTGAAATCGCATCTGGCACCGTTTGTGCCGGGTCATAGCGTGGTACAAATCGAAGGCATGTTAACCCGTCAGGGCGCGGTTTCTGCGGCACCGTTCGGTAGTGCATCCATTCTGCCAATCAGTTGGATGTACATTCGCATGATGGGCGCAGAAGGGCTTAAAAAAGCAAGCCAGGTAGCAATTCTTAACGCCAACTATATTGCCAGCCGCCTGCAGGATGCCTTCCCGGTGCTGTATACCGGTCGCGATGGTCGCGTGGCGCACGAATGTATTCTCGATATTCGTCCGCTGAAAGAAGAAACCGGCATCAGCGAGCTGGATATAGCCAAACGTCTGATCGACTACGGTTTCCACGCGCCGACAATGTCATTCCCGGTTGCGGGGACGCTGATGGTGGAACCGACTGAATCCGAAAGCAAAGTGGAACTGGATCGCTTTATTGACGCGATGCTGGCTATCCGTGCGGAAATTGACCAGGTGAAAGCCGGAGTCTGGCCGCTGGAAGATAACCCGTTGGTAAACGCGCCGCACATTCAGAACGAACTGGTTGCTGAGTGGGGGCATCCGTACAGCCGTGAAATTGCGGTGTTCCCGGCAGGCGTGGCAGACAAATACTGGCCGACGGTGAAACGTCTGGACGATGTTTACGGTGACCGTAACCTGTTCTGTTCCTGCGTACCGATTAGCGAATACCAGTAATTAACTGATTTGACTATCTTCTAAAGGCGCTTCGGCGCCTTTTTAGTTTGTTAATAAGGTGCGCTTTGTGTGTCGGATGAAGCGTAAATACAAAATCCTGGAGTTCAATATATGACAGGAGCTCCAGGCCTGATGAGCGGGGCGCATCAGGCACATCGGCTAATTAAAGTTTCTCGCCGTTGCTGGCGATCACCTCTTTGTACCAGTTAAAGCTCTTCTTACGTGAACGCGACATATCACCAGTACCGTCGTCATGCTTATTCACATAGATAAAACCGTAGCGTTTGCTGTACTGCCCGGTGGTGAATGATACGCAGTCGATGCAGCCCCACGGCGTGTAGCCCATCAGATCGACGCCATCGTAAGTCACCGCTTTTTTCATCTCTTCAATGTGGGCGCGCAGGTAATCAATGCGGTAGTCATCGTTGATGCTGCCGTCCTCTTCTACTTTATCGTAAGCGCCAAAACCGTTTTCGACGATAAATAGAGGCTTCTGATAACGCTCATACAGTTCGCAGAGCGCGTAACGCAGACCCACCGGATCAATCTGCCAGCCCCAGTCAGAGGCTTTCACATATGGGTTCGGCACGCTGCCTTCGAAACCAGAAATCGCATCACCGGTGCCGCCTTCGGCTTTTACCGCGTTGGTCATGTAATAGCTGAAGCCGAGATAATCGCAGGTGCCTTCGCGCAGTACATTCAGATCGCCATCTTCCATTTTGATGTTAAATCCGCGACGCTCCCACTCGTTCAACACATAGGACGGGTAATAGCCGCGCAGTTGCACATCGGTAAAGACATAACGTTCGCGCATCGATTCCTGGGCGAACATCACATCGTCCGGGTTACAGGAGTAAGGATAAAGTGGCACCATTGCCAGCATACAACCGACTTTCATCTCCGGGTTGATGCGACGTGCCGCTTTCACCGCCAGGGCGCTGGCAACAAACTGATGATGCAGCACCTGGTACATCGTCTCTTCTGGATTTTCATGTTCGGTATAAACCACGCCAGAGCAGCAATAGCCAAACAGCGGTGCGCGCCAGTTACGCTGGTTGTTAATCTCGTTGAAGGTCATCCAGTATTTGACTTTGTGCTTATAGCGTTCAAACACCACTTCAGCAAAACGTACAAAGAAATCAACCACCTTACGGTTGGTCCAACTGCCGTATTGCTGCACCAGATGTAGCGGCATTTCAAAGTGAGAAAGGGTGATCACCGGTTCAATGTTGTATTTCAGCAGTTCATCGAACAGGGCGTCGTAAAACTTCAGCCCTTCTTCATTAGGCTGGGCTTCATCGCCTTTCGGGAAAATGCGCGTCCAGGCGATGGAAGTACGAAAACATTTGAAGCCCATTTCGGCAAACAGCTTGATGTCTTCCTTATAGTGACCATAAAAATCTACCGCTTCATGGTTCGGATAGTATTTGCCTGGCAAGACTTCTTTGGTGATTTCGCGCGGTACGCCGTGTGCGCCGCCGGTCAGAACGTCACAAATGCTTGGCCCTTTGCCGCCTTTGTTCCAGCCGCCTTCGACCTGATGGGCGGCAACTGCGCCGCCCCATAAGAAATCTTTCGGTAAGGTGAGTTTTTTCACTATCATAGGCTCCAAATGAGTCAATTCTTACAGGAAATATTACCATGCAGCCAAACGACATCACTTTTTTTCAACGTTTCCAGGATGACATTCTGGCTGGGCGTAAAACCATCACCATCCGTGACGAATCTGAATCGCACTTTAAAACGGGCGATGTACTTCGCGTCGGGCGCTTTGAAGATGATGGCTATTTTTGCACTATTGAAGTCACCGCAACTTCAACAGTGACGCTGGATACTCTCACAGAAAAACATGCGCAACAGGAAAATATGACTCTGGCTGAACTGAAAAAGGTCATTGCTGACATCTATCCCGGTCAGACGCAGTTTTATGTAATTGAATTTAAATGCCTTTAAGTTGAACTAACGCCTGTTAGCTGAAACTTTATATTTAATTTCATGATTTTTCGGAGATTACTCTCAAATCAGAATTTATTTTAGCTAACAGGTGTTCACTGGAACTATTCTCAGTTACGCTGGAGTTGCAATCACGCGCGTGGACGTTCTCCGGAGTAAGTTATGGTTCAGAAGCCCCTCTCTAAACAGGGATATTCGCTGGCAGAGGAAATTGCCAATAGTGTCAGTCATGGTATCGGACTGGTGTTTGGCATTGTCGGGCTGGTGTTACTACTGGTTCAGGCTGTTGATCTCAACGCCAGCGCCACGGCGATAACCAGTTATAGCCTCTATGGCGGTAGTATGATCCTGCTGTTTCTGGCCTCGACGCTGTATCACGCTATTCCCCATCAACGGGCAAAAATGTGGCTGAAGAAATTTGACCACTGCGCCATTTATCTGTTGATTGCCGGAACTTACACACCTTTTTTGCTGGTGGGGCTGGATTCACCGCTGGCGCGCGGGCTGATGATTGTTATCTGGAGCATGGCGCTGCTGGGGATTCTGTTCAAGCTGACCATCGCGCACCGATTTAAAATATTATCGCTGGTGACCTATCTGGCTATGGGCTGGTTGTCGCTGGTGGTTATTTATGAAATGGCAGTGAAGCTCGCGGCGGGCAGCGTTACCTTACTGGCGGTAGGCGGCGTGGTTTACTCGCTTGGCGTAATTTTCTACGTCTGCAAACGCATCCCATACAACCATGCCATCTGGCACGGATTTGTGCTCGGCGGCAGCGTGTGCCATTTCCTGGCGATCTATTTGTATATTGGGCAGGCGTAATTGGCGCACAACCGCCGGATACGGCGAAAACGCCTTATCCGGCTTACGGGTAGCGTGCCCATTGTGAAAACAGATACCCACTCCCATGCCTGATAAGACGTGTCAGCGCCGCATCAGGCAATAGATGCCAGGAGCGATACAGAGATTTACTCTTCCAGCGAATAAGGTAGCGGCTCGATATGCAGCGTATTCGCATCGTCACGAACGCGGAAGATGCTGTCCGGCTCCATATCGTTATTCATGACTACCTGAACCACGACATGACCATCGTCCAGTTTTACCGCCGCCAGTACGGTTCCGGTACGACGCCAGTTCTCGCCCATTTTCAGTTCTAAGTCTTCACCCACTTCCGGCACACGACTGGCACTACCCGCCAGCAACCAGAGTGCACGTTTGTTGGCCCCGCGGAATTTAGCTCGTGCCACCATCTCTTGTCCGGTGTAGCAACCCTTCTTAAAGCTGATCCCACCCAGCGCCTGAATATTCGTCGCTTGTGGGATAAACTGCCCACTGTTGGCCGCGTCAATCACCGGGAAACCCGCTTCAATATTCAACGCCAGCCACTGTTGGCTATTGTTCAACTCCGCTTCACCGCGAAGTTTATCGGTCAGCATATTGGCGGTGGCTTCATCGGTGACGATCAGAAAACGCTCTGCCGGATGTTCAAACCAAAGTAGGGTTGTCGCGCCTTCTCTGACTACCTGTTTTTCGTGAGTCGGCAGCTCACTGAAAAGATTCGCTAATGCGGCGCGCGCCTGGAACCCGGCAACACCGAGCAGTACACGTTCATCGTCCGGGACGATAGTCACTTTAGAGAAGACCGCATATTTTTTCAGTTCGGTAAGCTGGTTGTCGCGCACGCTGCGACGTTCAATCCAGGCAAAACCGTCGCCGTCGCGGAACAGACGTAAATTGCTCCACATCTTACCTTTGGCATCGCAGTGCGCGGCAAGCAGATGCTGGTCTTCGGTCATCTGGCTGACATCTGCCGTTACCTGGCCCTGCATATATTTTTCGCTATCTGCGCCGGTAATGGTGGCAAGCGCCCAATCATCAAGCGTCATCAACGTCAGCGGTAAACGGGCAGAAGCCGTGGGCTGACGGGGAGGAAAAGGTGTAAAAGCCATAATGGAGTCCTGTTTTACAAACGGCGTAATTAATGACTAATGGTAAAAGAGCTATGGGGCATTGCAAGTGCTTTCACTACGCGATCCGTGCCTTCTGATTCGCTTTGCGAGATGACTTCCAAAAAAATGAAGCCATTGAATTGTTGTGGATTAATTTCGCGATCGCGATTGTGTTTACCGATATTCCCGCAAAAGAAGTCGAAAAACACGTTACAATATCCTGGTACTGGATTTTCGTGAGACAGGAAGAAAATGGATATTAACAACAAAGCCCGCATTCATTGGGCATGCCGCCGCGGTATGCGTGAACTCGATATTTCAATCATGCCGTTTTTCGAACATGAGTACGACAGCTTAAGCGATGACGAAAAACGCATCTTTATTCGTCTGCTGGAATGCGACGATCCGGACCTGTTCAACTGGCTGATGAATCATGGTAAACCTGCCGATGCAGAACTGGAAATGATGGTCAGACTCATTCAGACACGGAACCGGGATCGTGGTCCTGTGGCAATCTGAATTACGCGTCTCCTGGCGCGCGCAGTGGCTTTCCCTGCTGATTCATGGGCTGGTTGCCGCAGTTATTTTACTCATGCCATGGCCACTTAGTTACACCCCGCTATGGCTGGTGTTGCTTTCGCTGGTGGTGTTTGATTGCGTTCGCAGCCAGCGACGCATTAATTCCCGTCAGGGAGAGATTCGCCTGCTGATGGATGGGCGTTTACGTTGGCAAGGACAGGAATGGAGCATCGTCAAAACGCCGTGGATGATTAAAAGCGGCATGATGTTACGTTTACGTTCTGATAGCGGAAAACGTCAGCATTTGTGGCTGGCAGCAGACAGCATGGACGAAGCCGAATGGCGTGATTTACGGCGAATTTTGTTACAGCAAGAGATACGATGACGGCGAAGCAAATACGCTAAGCCGTCAGGGAAATCAGGCGTAGTGTTCTGCCATTTCATTAAGAATTTGCTCGCACCAGCTCTGAATACGCTCATCGCTGAGGTCATACTGGTTGGTTTCATCCAGCGCCAGGCCGACAAACAGTTGTCCGTCAGCAATAACGGGTTTCGGGCTGGTGAATTCATATCCTTCCGTTGGCCAGTAACCGACGAACTTCACGCCTTTGGTTGAGAGTTTGTCATGCAGAATTCCGAGCGCATCGAGGAACCACTCGCCATACCCGAGTTGATCGCCCAGCCCATACAGCGCAACAATTTTACCTTCGAGGTTCAGGTCGTCGAGCTGATCCCAGACGGCCTCCCAATCCTCCTGGATTTCACCAAAATCCCAGGTCGGAATTCCCAGAATGAGCACATCGTATTGCTCCATTAATTTAGGGGAGTCGTCCTTGAGGTTATGTAAGGTCACCAGTTCTGGACCGATAATATCGCGGATTTTTTCCGCCGCCATTTCGGTGTAACAGGTGCTGGAACCGTAAAAAAGACCCATATTCATAACGTAAGCTTCTCGATTCTGCTGTGGCTTTTGCGGCTAGTGTATCAGAATCGTTTTAGTCACGGCACAATAAGGCATAATGCATCAAACGAGAAATGTAAGGGGCGCAAGTGAAACAAGATTTGGCACGCATCGAGCAATTTCTTGATGCCCTGTGGCTGGAAAAAAATCTGGCAGAAAATACGTTGAACGCATATCGCCGCGATCTGTCAATGATGGTGGAGTGGTTGCATCATCGTGGGCTAACGCTGGCAACGGCGCAAAGTGGTGACTTACAGGCATTATTGGCAGAACGGCTGGAGGGTGGGTATAAAGCCACCAGTTCAGCCCGTTTATTGAGTGCGGTGCGCCGATTGTTCCAGTATCTTTACCGCGAAAAGTTTCGTGAAGACGATCCCAGTGCGCATCTTGCTTCACCGAAATTACCCCAGCGCTTACCGAAAGATTTAAGTGAAGCGCAGGTCGAAAGGTTATTGCAGGCACCGCTGGTGGATCAGCCACTGGAACTGCGTGACAAAGCGATGCTCGAAGTGTTGTATGCTACCGGGTTGCGCGTTTCTGAACTTGTCGGTCTGACGATGAGTGATATCAGCTTGCGTCAGGGGGTGGTGCGGGTAATAGGTAAAGGCAACAAAGAGCGACTGGTGCCGTTAGGTGAAGAGGCGGTCTACTGGCTGGAAACCTATCTGGAACATGGGCGACCGTGGTTGTTAAACGGTGTGTCGATTGACGTACTGTTTCCCAGCCAGCGCGCGCAGCAAATGACGCGGCAGACTTTCTGGCATCGCATTAAACACTATGCTGTGCTGGCGGGGATCGACAGCGAAAAGTTATCGCCGCACGTGTTGCGTCACGCCTTTGCCACCCATTTGTTAAATCATGGTGCGGATTTACGTGTGGTGCAGATGTTGCTGGGTCACAGTGATCTCTCCACGACTCAAATTTATACGCATGTCGCCACTGAGCGTCTGCGGCAACTTCATCAACAGCATCACCCGCGGGCGTGATAGCTGAAAAGAACAGGATGATTTATGAAGAAAGGTTTTATGTTGTTTACTTTGTTGGCGACGTTTTCTGGCTTTGTTCAGGCGGATGACGCGGCAATACAACAAACGTTAGCTAAAATGGGCATCAAAAGCAGCGATATTCAGCCCGCGCCCGTTGCTGGTATGAAAACAGTGCTAACTAACAGCGGCGTGCTGTATATCACCGATGACGGTAAACACATCATTCAGGGGCCAATGTATGATGTTAGCGGCGTGGCACCGGTCAACGTCACCAACCAGATGCTGTTAAAGCAACTGAATGCGCTGGAAAAAGAGATGATTATCTACAAAGCGCCGCAAGAAAAGCACGTCATCACCGTGTTTACCGACATTACCTGCGGTTACTGCCACAAACTGCATGAGCAGATGGCTGACTACAACGCGCTGGGGATCACCGTGCGTTATCTCGCGTTCCCGCGTCAGGGGCTGGAAAGCCAGGCGGAGCAACAAATGAAAGCCATTTGGTGTGCAAAAGATAAAAACAAAGCCTTTGATGACGTAATGGCAGGCAAAGCCGTTACTCCGGCAAGTTGCGATATCGATATTGCCGACCATTACGCACTTGGCGTACAGCTTGGTGTTAGTGGTACTCCGGCGGTTGTGCTGAATAACGGTACTCTGGTGCCGGGCTACCAGCCGCCGAAAGAGATGAAAGCATTCCTCGACGAACATCAAAAAATGACCAGCGGTAAATAATTCGCGTGAAACAACAGATACAACTTCGTCGTCGTGAAGTCGACGAAACGGCAGACTTGCCCGCTGACCTGCCCCCCTTGCTGCGCCGTTTATACGCCAGTCGGGGCGTGCGCAGCGCGCAGGAACTGGAGCGCAGTGTTAAAGGTATGTTGCCCTGGCAGCAACTGAGCGGTGTCGAAAAGGCTGTTGAGATCCTTTACAACGCTTTTCGTGAAGGAACGCGGATTATTGTGGTCGGGGATTTCGACGCCGACGGAGCCACCAGCACAGCCCTTAGCGTGCTGGCGATGCGTTCTCTCGGCTGTGACAACATCGACTATCTGGTGCCAAACCGTTTTGAAGACGGTTATGGTTTAAGTCCGGAAGTGGTCGATCAAGCTTATGCGCGTGGTGCGCAGTTGATTGTAACGGTTGATAACGGTATTTCTTCCCACGCAGGTGTTGAACACGCTCGCTCGCTGGGCATTCCGGTTATTGTTACCGATCACCATTTACCCGGCGAAACGTTACCCGCGGCGGAAGCCATTATTAATCCCAATTTGCGTGACTGCGAGTTCCCGTCAAAATCACTGGCAGGCGTTGGTGTGGCCTTTTATCTGATGCTGGCGTTACGCACCTTTTTGCGTGATCAGGGATGGTTTGATGAGCGTGGCATCGCAATCCCCAATTTGGCGGAATTGCTGGATCTGGTCGCTCTGGGGACTGTGGCGGATGTTGTGCCACTGGACGCCAATAACCGCATCCTGACCTGGCAAGGGATGAGCCGTATTCGTGCCGGGAAGTGCCGACCGGGGATTAAAGCTCTGCTGGAAGTGGCAAATCGCGATCCGCAAAAACTCGCTGCCAGCGATTTAGGTTTTGCGCTGGGGCCGCGTCTCAATGCTGCCGGGCGACTGGATGATATGTCCGTTGGCGTGGCGTTGCTGCTTTGCGACAACATCGGTGAAGCGCGCGTTCTGGCCAATGAGCTTGATGCGTTAAACCAGACACGTAAAGAGATCGAACAGGGAATGCAGGTCGAAGCATTGACCCTGTGTGAGCAACTGGAGCGTAGTCGCGATACACTGCCCGGCGGGCTGGCAATGTATCACCCTGAATGGCATCAGGGCGTCGTTGGTATTCTGGCTTCGCGCATCAAAGAGCGTTTTCATCGTCCGGTTATCGCCTTTGCGCCTGCAGGTGATGGTACGCTGAAAGGTTCCGGTCGCTCCATTCAGGGACTGCATATGCGCGATGCGCTGGAGCGGTTAGACACGCTCTACCCTGGCATGATGCTCAAGTTTGGCGGTCATGCGATGGCGGCAGGATTGTCGCTGGAAGAGGATAAATTTGAACTCTTTCAGCAACGCTTTGGCGAGCTGGTTACCGAGTGGCTTGATCCTTCTTTATTGCAAGGCGAAGTTGTGTCAGACGGCCCGTTAAGTGCAGCGGAGATGACAATGGAAGTCGCGCAACTGCTGCGTGATGCCGGTCCGTGGGGGCAGATGTTCCCGGAACCGCTGTTTGACGGCCATTTCCGCCTGCTGCAACAGCGCCTGGTGGGGGAGCGCCATCTGAAGGTTATGGTTGAACCGGTCGGCGGCGGCCCGCTACTGGATGGTATTGCGTTTAATGTTGATACGGCTCTTTGGCCAGATAACGGCGTGCGCGAAGTGCAACTGGCTTACAAACTGGATATCAACGAGTTTCGCGGCAACCGCAATCTACAGATTATCATCGACAATATCTGGCCAATTTAGCGTCATCTTCTCTATAAAAAAGAGTGTGGATTGGGTACAATCCCGCTCTTATCACCGCATTTTGACTAGCTCAATAAAAGAAATCAGACCATGTTTGAAATTAATCCGGTAAAGAATCGCATTCAGGACCTCACGGAACGCTCCGACGTTCTTAGGGGGTATCTTTGACTACGACGCCAAGAAAGAGCGTCTGGAAGAAGTAAACGCCGAGCTGGAACAGCCGGATGTCTGGAACGAGCCTGAGCGTGCGCAGGCGCTGGGTAAAGAGCGTTCCTCCCTCGAGGCTGTTGTCGATACTCTCGACCAAATGAAACAAGGGCTGGAAGATGTTTCCGGTCTGCTGGAACTGGCAGTAGAAGCCGACGACGAAGAAACCTTTAACGAAGCCGTTGCTGAACTCGACGCCCTGGAAGAAAAACTGGCGCAGCTTGAGTTCCGCCGCATGTTCTCCGGCGAATATGACAGCGCCGATTGCTACCTCGATATCCAGGCGGGCTCCGGCGGTACAGAAGCGCAGGATTGGGCGAGCATGCTTGAGCGTATGTATCTGCGCTGGGCAGAATCACGTGGTTTTAAAACTGAAATTATCGAAGAGTCGGAAGGTGAAGTGGCGGGTATTAAATCCGTGACTATCAAGATCTCCGGTGATTACGCTTACGGTTGGCTGCGCACAGAAACCGGCGTTCACCGTCTGGTGCGTAAGAGCCCGTTTGACTCCGGTGGCCGTCGCCACACGTCCTTTAGTTCCGCATTTGTTTATCCAGAAGTAGATGACGATATTGATATCGAAATCAACCCAGCGGATCTGCGCATTGATGTTTATCGCGCATCCGGTGCGGGCGGTCAGCACGTTAACCGTACCGAATCTGCGGTGCGTATTACCCACATCCCGACAGGGATTGTGACTCAGTGCCAGAACGACCGTTCCCAGCACAAGAACAAAGACCAGGCCATGAAGCAGATGAAAGCGAAGCTTTATGAGCTGGAGATGCAGAAGAAGAACGCTGAGAAACAGGCGATGGAAGACAATAAATCTGACATCGGCTGGGGCAGCCAGATTCGTTCTTATGTCCTTGATGACTCCCGCATTAAAGATCTGCGCACCGGGGTGGAAACCCGCAATACGCAGGCAGTGCTGGATGGCAGCCTGGATCAATTTATCGAAGCAAGTTTGAAAGCTGGGTTATAAGGAACCAACATGTCTGAACAACACGTACAAGGCACTGACGCGGTAACCGATCTTAACAATGAACTGAAAACCCGTCGCGAAAAGCTGGCGAACCTGCGTGAGCAGGGGGTTGCTTTTCCGAACGATTTTCGTCGCGACCATACTTCTGACCAACTGCATACAGACTTCGACGACAAAGAGAACGAAGAGCTGGAGGAGTTGAACATCGAAGTGGCTGTTGCTGGTCGCATGATGACTCGTCGAATCATGGGTAAAGCCTCCTTCGTTACCCTGCAGGACGTCGGTGGCCGCATTCAGTTATATGTCGCTCGTGATGATCTGCCGGAAGGCGTTTATAACGATCAATTTAAGAAATGGGATCTTGGCGATATTATCGGCGCAAAAGGTAAGCTGTTTAAAACCAAGACCGGCGAACTGTCGATCCACTGCACCGAGCTGCGTCTGCTGACCAAAGCACTGCGTCCACTGCCGGACAAATTCCACGGTTTGCAGGATCAGGAAGCGCGTTATCGTCAGCGTTATCTGGACCTCATCTCTAACGATGAATCCCGCAACACCTTTAAAGTTCGCTCGCAGATCCTCGCTGGCATCCGTCAGTTCATGGTGAACCGCGGCTTTATGGAAGTTGAAACCCCGATGATGCAGGTGATCCCTGGCGGTGCGGCAGCGCGTCCGTTTATTACCCATCACAATGCGTTGGATCTCGACATGTACCTGCGTATTGCGCCGGAACTGTACCTCAAGCGTCTGGTGGTTGGTGGCTTTGAACGTGTGTTCGAAATCAACCGTAACTTCCGTAACGAAGGTATTTCCGTGCGTCATAACCCAGAGTTCACCATGATGGAACTCTATATGGCTTACGCGGATTACAAAGATCTGATTGAACTGACCGAATCGCTGTTCCGCACTCTGGCGCAGGATATTCTCGGTAAGACTGAAGTGACTTACGGTGATGTGAAGCTGGACTTCGGTAAGCCGTTCGAAAAACTGACCATGCGTGAAGCGATTAAGAAATATCGTCCGGAAACTGATATGGCGGATCTGGATAACTTCGACTCTGCGAAGGCGATTGCTGAATCTCTCGGCATTCACGTGGAGAAGAGCTGGGGTCTGGGTCGTATCGTCACTGAGATCTTCGACGAAGTGGCAGAAGCGAATCTGATTCAACCGACCTTCATTACTGAATATCCGGCAGAAGTTTCTCCGTTGGCGCGCCGTAACGACGTCAACCCGGAAATCACCGATCGCTTTGAGTTCTTCATTGGTGGTCGTGAAATCGGTAACGGCTTTAGCGAACTGAATGATGCTGAAGATCAGGCACAGCGTTTCCTCGATCAGGTTGCAGCAAAAGATGCAGGCGACGATGAAGCAATGTTCTACGATGAAGATTACGTTACTGCACTGGAACATGGTCTGCCGCCGACAGCAGGTCTGGGAATTGGTATCGACCGTATGGTTATGCTGTTCACCAACAGCCACACTATCCGTGACGTGATTCTGTTCCCGGCGATGCGTCCGGTAAAATAAGCCTTACGCGTAAGCACACAGCCCCGGCATTTGTCGGGGTTTTTTATTTTTGTTGCGCGAAGGCTGACAACATTTTTCTGGCTTCGCTGTTTGTCGCCTGCATGACCATCCACGGACTGAACGCCCACGGTGTGGCATCAATACTGCGTAATACTTCCGCTAAATCACACCATTGATAATCGATCACTTCATCATCGTTGAGCTGTAACGTACTGGTAATTCGTGCGGCAAATACCGGGCATACTTCATTTTCGACAATGCCATTCGGGTCAGTGGCGCGATAGTGGAAGTCTGGATAAACCGGTTCGGGTGGTGTTATTTCTACGCCCAGTTCATAGCGGCAACGGCGGATCACCGCCTCTTCATTGCTTTCACCCAGTTGCGGATGACCGCATACCGAGTTGGTCCACACACCTGGCCACGCTTTTTTGTTTAGTGCACGGCGAGTAACCAGCAATTGTCCTTTGGCGTTAAATAGCCAACAGGAGAACGCGAGATGTAAGGGGGTATCAGCCGTGTGTGCAGCATATTTTTCCAGTGTTCCCGAAGGGACTCCCTGTGTATTCAGTAAAATGACGTGTTCCGTTGGCATAATTTCTCACATGTAATTCTAATCATTCGTCATTATAGATAACTAAAATGTTAAATGATTAACCAAGTGAGTGTTATCGGCAACCGCCCGTTTTGAGCGGATGCCGACAGAGGAATGTCAGCTAAAAAAGCAGCATCATATATTTGAAGCGACTTTCAATAGCCATTGCAACACAGTCAGAAATGACAGGAATGGAGATCATAAAGAGCAATAACAGGCTGAATATAGCGCGCATTACAAGATTCATATTATTCACCATGCTCATTTTTCTTCAGCTTGCGCATCAGAAGCCACATGCGTACTGTCCTGACTTTTAAATCTTTATCAGAGACAGATTCTTTCACCAAATCGGCATGATGCTGATAGCCATTAAAGAAAACGTTCAGCACGACAGCGCTAAGGGTTGCCAACATAATGCCGCTATGCAGCAATGGTTGTAGTACGGCTGGTAACTTAGAAAAGAAATCGTGAGAAAGCGTTGGGGTCATGCCCACGCCAAGGCTGATTGCCACAATATAGAGGTTGTAACGGTTGGTGGTGTAGTTACAACGCGACAGAATACGGATCCCTGTCGCCAGCACCATGCCGAACATGACAAGCCCTGCGCCACCAAGTACAAATTGCGGAATGGAAGCTACCAGTACTGCCATTTTGGGCACCATACCGAACAGAATAAGAATGATCCCGGAAGAGATACACACCCAGCGACTGTGAACGCGTGTTACGCTGACCAGACCGACGTTCTGCGAAAATGAGGTATGCGGGAAGCTGTTAAATGTACCGCCAATCATTGTTCCGACACCATCTACGCGCAGCCCGCGAATAATGTCTTGTGAAGAAAGTTTTCGACCAACAATTTCCCCCAAAGCCAGGAACATCCCCATCGACTCAATAAATACGATGATTAACACGGCGGTCATGGTCAGAATGGAAACAGGATCGAAAACTGGCATACCAAACGACATTGGCGTGACAATGGCAAACCACGATGCATCATATAATCCGGACAGATTTACTTCGTTCATCATCCATGAAAGGAAGAAGCCAAATACAATCCCCAGTAATACGGCGACGTTGGACATAAATCCTTTCGCATAGCGAGTAATGAGCAAGATAAAAATTAAGACTGCGAAAGAGATGCCTAAATAAACGGGATTGCCATATTGCGGATTGCCCTTACCACCAGCAGCCCAGTCAATACCAACCTGAATAATACTCAGCCCGATAGAGGTAATAACTACACCGGTAACCAGCGGTGGGAACAAAGGCATTAAGCGACCAATAAGTGGTGCTAATAATGTTGTGATAAACCCTGCTGCGATAGTCGCGCCAAAAATCCCCAGCAGGCCGATATCGGGGTTCATCCCAATGGCAATCATTGGCGTTACAGCCGCAAAGGTCACCGACATAATCACCGGCAGGCGGATCCCCATAAAGCGGCCGACACCGATACATTGCAATAACGTGACGATCCCGCAGCAAAAGAGATCCGAGCTAATAAGCATTGCTATTGCTTCTTTGGAGAGGCCGAGTCTGTCACCAATCATCAGTGGTACAGCGACCGCGCCTGCGTACATAACAAGGACGTGTTGCAGACCGAGTATGATCAACTTTCCTGGTGATAATATACGGTCAACCTCATCAGTGGGGCAGTCTTGCCCTGAAGATGAGGGTAATTGGGAATCTATGGCGCTCATCAGTCATTCTCCTTTCGCTCGCCAGAGTAAAAAGCAACCGTTTACGTTAATAAAACTGTCTAATGACATGCTCGTGGGATGCCAGTTTTAGCGATGAGAGGGAGTTATAGAATGGAAATGCGGAGGCAATCACATAATCGCGGTTAAACCGAAAAAGGGAGAAAATAAATGGGCAGTGAAATTATCTCTAATTTTCTCATATTGATATTTCTTTAATCATTCTGGCATGTCGGACTCTCGCATTTAATGTTTTTGAGTCGGATACTTCTGTTTTTTGTAATGATGTTTAATGAATGAAAGCAGCATATATTGGGGGGCAATAATTTGATCTCAGTAGCAAAATGATTATTAAATCGGGCATATTCTATAATATATGCCCGTTTATTGCATCGCGACATTTGAGAAGACATAACTCATCAAATGAAAGGGATGCAAATGAATAAGTTTATCGCTGCTGATGCTGCGGAATGTATAGGCTGCCATGCCTGTGAAATTGCCTGTGCGGTGGCACACAATCAAGAACTCTGGCCGCTGAGTCATCGTGACTTTCGACCCCGTATCCACGTTGTTGGGAAAGGGCTGGCGGCTAATCCGGTGGCCTGCCATCATTGCAACAATGCTCCCTGCGTTACGGCTTGTCCGGTAAACGCTCTGACTTTTCAGCCCGATAGCGTACAACTGGACGAACAAAAATGTATTGGTTGTAAAAGATGCGCAATCGCTTGCCCCTTTGGGGTCATTGAGATGGCCGATACTATTGCGCAGAAATGTGACCTTTGTAACCAGCGCAGTTCCGGCACGCAAGCTTGTATTGAGAGTTGTCCAACACAGGCGTTACGGCTGATGGATGATAAAGGGTTACAGCAGATAAAAATGACCCGCCAGCGCAAAACGGCAGAAGGAAAAGCGTCAGAGGGAACTCCTCCATCCCGCCACGCGGCGTTGCTTCCTGTTAACCCACGCAAAGGCGCAGATAAAATTCCAGCGAATGAGCGGAAAAAACATTTTGGCGAAATTTATTGCGGGCTGGATCATCAACAAGCGGCTTATGAAAGCGAGCGATGTGTTTATTGTGCCGGGAAAGCCAACTGTAACTGGTTTTGCCCACTGCATAATGCGATTCCCGACTATGTTCATCTGGTACAGGAAGGGAAGATTATTGAAGCGGCAGAACTCTGTCACCAGACCAGCTCCTTACCAGAAATTTGCGGCAGGGTATGTCCACAGGACAGGCTTTGTGAAGGCGCATGTACGTTAAAAGATCACTCTGGCGCTGTATCGATCGGGAATCTGGAACGCTACATCACCGATACCGCGCTGGCGATGGGCTGGCGTCCCGATGTCAGCCTGGTTGCTCCCCGCGTGGAAAAAGTGGCGGTGATTGGCGCAGGGCCAGCGGGGCTGGGGTGTGCTGATATTCTGGCACGCGCGGGCGTTCACGTTGATGTCTTTGATCGTCATCCAGAAATTGGCGGTATGCTAACGTTTGGCATTCCTCCGTTCAAGCTCGATAAAAGGGTATTAAGCCAGCGGCGTGAGATATTCACCGCAATGGGAATCGACTTTCATCTCAACTGTGAAATTGGCCGCGATATCTCTTTCAACGAGTTAACGGTGGATTATGACGCAGTTTTCCTCGGTGTGGGGACTTACGGGATGATGCGTGCAGATCTGCCGCATGAAGACGCTCCCGGTGTCATTCAGGCGCTACCGTTCCTGACCGCCCATACCCGCCAGCTTATGGGATTGCCGGAGTCTGGAGAGTATCCGCTGACGGAAGTTGAAGGTAAGCGAGTCGTGGTATTGGGCGGGGGCGATACGACTATGGATTGTTTGCGTACTTCCATCCGTCTGAATGCCGCCAGTGTGACCTGTGCTTATCGTCGTGATGAAGTCAGTATGCCGGGTTCTCGCAAAGAGGTGGTCAACGCGCGCGAGGAAGGCGTTGAGTTTCAGTTCAATGTTCAGCCGCAATATATCGCCTGTGATGACGATGGGCGTTTAACTGCGGTGGGTCTGATTCGTACTGCAATGGGGGAGCCTGGGCCAGATGGTCGCCGTCGTCCACGTCCGGTGGCGGGGTCGGAGTTTGAGCTGCCCGCCGATGTTCTGATTATGGCCTTTGGTTTCCAGGCACATGCGATGCCGTGGTTGCAGGGCAGCGGAATTAAACTTGATAAATGGGGCCTGATTAAAACCGGCGACGCGGGATACTTATCTACTCAGACGCATCTGAAAAAAGTCTTTGCGGGTGGTGATGCTGTTCACGGCGCGGATCTGGTTGTTACCGCAATGGCCGCAGGAAGGCAGGCGGCGCGCGATATGTTAACTCTGTTTGATACAAAGGTATCGTGATGAAATCGTTAATTATCGTTAATCCGGCTGACTGTATTGGCTGCCGTACCTGTGAAGTTGCCTGTGTAGTCGCTCATCCGTCTGAACAGGAGTTGAATGCCGATGTCTTTTTACCCCGGCTGAAGGTACAGCGGCTGGACAGCATTAGTACGCCAGTGATGTGCCACCAGTGCGAAAACGCTCCTTGTGTTGGCGCTTGTCCCGTGCAGGCGTTGAGCATAGGGGAGCTGATGGTGCAGGCAAACTCTGCCCGCTGCATTGGTTGTCAGAGTTGTGTTAGTGCATGCCCATTTGGGATGATCACTATTCAGTCGTTGTCCGGTCATACCCGGCAACAAATCGTGAAATGTGATCTCTGTGAACAGCGGGAAGAGGGGCCAGCCTGCGTTGAATCTTGCCCGACGCAGGCTTTGCAGTTGCTGACCGAGAGAGAACTCAAGCGAGTTCGCCAGCAGCGTATTGCAGCCAGCGGTGCGAATCCTCTTTGATAAAAACCTCCGCGCTGAAAGGCGCGGAGAATCGTTTAGATTGCCCAACCACCCGCGTAAAACGCGACCAGCGCGGCGGTAATGATAACAGTGCCGATATTCAGCTTGTGCCATTCGCGAGCAAAGACGCGACCTACGACCAGCGTCACAAACCCCAGCATAATACCGGTGACGATATTACAAGTCAGGACGATGAATACCGCGCAAACCAGCCCTGCCATTGCATCAATAAAGTCATTGAAGTCCAGCTTTGAGACGTTGCTCAACATCAGTAGCCCAACGTACATCAGCGCGGGGGCGGTGGCATAACCGGGGATCAGAAACGACAGCGGAGATAAAAACAGAATCAACAGAAACAGAACGCCAACCACGGTTGCGGTTAAACCGGTTTTACCCCCGGCTGCGGTCCCGGCCGCTGATTCGATATAAACTGCCGCAGGTGCTGCACCCACCAAACCGGAGAATATTGAACTTACCGAGTCACTGGTCAGGGCTTTGCCCCCGTTGATAATCTGGTTGTCTTTATCCAGCAGATTCGCCTGGCCGGCTACGGCACGGATGGTGCCAGTGGCGTCAAACACGGCGGTCATCACCAGCGCCAGTACACTCGGAAGTACGGTTGGCTGGAGCGCGCCCATAATATCCAGACTGAAAATCAGAGACTTACCATCTTCGCCAGTCAGGCTCGGCATTGCCACCAGACCGTGGTATTTCACCGCCGGATCAAAGATTAAGCCGATGATCGAGATGGCGATAATAACCAACAAGATCCCGCCTGGTATGCGGCATTTTTCCAGACCGAAAATCACCGCTAATCCCAGCAAGCTCATCAGCACCGGGAAGGAGGTAAACGCGCCGAGCGCAACCGGTAAGCCTTCAATCGGGTTTTTGATAACCATACCAACACCGTTAGCGGCAATCAGTAGCAGGAAAAGACCAATACCGATACCTGTACCGTGTGCAATACCCATCGGTAAATTACGCAAGATCCAGGTACGAATACCTGTTACGGAGATGGCGGTGAATATCAACCCCATCAGAAAGACCGCACCCAGTGCTACCGGAACGCTAATTTGTTGCCCGAGCACCAGACTGAATGCGGTAAATGCCGTTAAGGAAATGGCGCAACCAATCGCCATTGGCAGGTTAGCCCATAACCCCATCAGCAGGGAGCCAAAGCCTGCGACCAGACAGGTGGCAACAAAGACCGCTGCGGGAGGAAAACCTGCTTTACCCAGCATTCCTGGCACTACGATAACGGAGTAAACCATCGCCAGGAATGTGGTCAGGCCTGCCAGAACTTCCTGGCGAACGGTACTGCCACGAGCGGTAATTTTAAAATAATTATCCAGGGCGCCCTGTGGCTTTGATGCGTCCGGTGTTTGTAGGATGTCTCCAGACATAATGATGTCCTCACGAGGTTTATTATTAGTTACGTTCGTACACCAGACGACCATCAACGTAGGTGCGGTAGATCGAACGATCATCGCCCAGCGTCATCATCACGAACAATTTATCGACTAAAGATACAGAGTTGTCATAGCGCAGTTGCTGTAGCGGTGTGGCAGTGGGTTCCATCACCACAAAATCAGCCTCTTTGCCTGGTAAAAAATTGCCAATCAGGTTGTCAAGGCCCAGAGATTTCGCGCCGCCGAGCGTGACAAGGTAAAACGCTTCATAGGCTGAGAGACGATAGCCCTGTAATTGCAACACTTTGTAGGCTTCGTTCAGTGTTTGCAGCATGTTGAAGGTGGTTCCGGCACCGATATCGGTTCCCATGCCCACTTTGACTTTCTTCTGCCATGCTTTTTGCAGATTGAATAAGCCGCTACCGAGATAAAGGTTGGAGGTCGGACAGAAAGCGATGCTGGATTGAGTTTCGCTAAGGCGATCCCACTCTTTTTCTTCCAGATGGACGCAGTGAGCAAAGACGCAGTTTTTACCGGTCAGACCGTACTGGTGGTAAACATCCAGATAACCATCATGTTCAGGATAAAGTGATTTCACCCAGGCAATTTCATCTTTGTTTTCACAGAGATGGGTATGTACCCACGTATCGGGGTACTCTTTTTTCAGGCGTTGCGCCATTGCCATCTGTTCGGGCGATGAAGTGGGGGCGAAGCGTGGCGTAATGGCGTACAACAGACGACCATTTTTGTGCCAGCGTTTGATCAGCTCTTTGCTTTGCAGGTAGCTGCTTTCGGCGGTATCAAGCAGATAATCCGGCGCGTTGCGATCCATCATCACCTTACCGGCAATCATGCGCATATTGATATGACTTGCGGCTTCAAACAGTGCATCAACGGATTGCGGATGAACCGTACCAAACACCAGTGCCGTGGTTGTGCCGTTACGTAAAAGTTGCTTGATGAAGAACGCCGACATTTCACGGGCGTACTCTAAATCCTCATAGCGACGTTCAGTAGGGAAGGTGTGTTTATTCAACCATTCCAGCAATTGTTCGCCATAGGCACCGACCATTTCACTTTGCGGGTAATGGATATGCGTATCGACAAAGCCCGGTACTATCAGTTTGCCGCGATAGTCGCGAACGCGAATGGTGTCAGGAATTTGATGCTTGCCGTCTTCCCATTCGCCAAACCATTCCACCTTCCCCTGTTTAATGAGTAATAAACCGTCCTCAATAAAACGCAGCGCAGAGGAAATCTCTTCCGGGTTATCGACTGTACGGGTGACATCAATAAAACTGCCTCGTACTGCTTTTAACGTGTGTTCTCCTGACATCATTGACTCCTTTATTGTTAATCCATCTCTTCCGCTGAGGTAATACCCGGCAGAACGCTTTCCTGTCGGTAGCCACCAGGGAGGATAATATTTAATAAAATCGCAGTTAACCCGCCTGCACAAATAGGGTTTTCAACTAATACATAAATTGAGGCAGGTAATATTTTAAAAATTTCGGGGTCGTAGGAGACGCCAAGTCCTAAACCTAAAGAAGTGGCGACAATAAGTGTTTCACGGCGTTTTAATCCGTTGGTGATAATGATGCGGATACCGGCGATGGCAATCATGGAAAACATCAGCGTCATTGCCCCACCCAGAACTGCTGAGGGAATGGTAGTGAAGAAGCCGCCGATCATCGGAAATAACCCGAGGATAACCAACATTACCGCGATGGTTCGCCCGACATAACGTGAGGCGACGCCGGTCATCTGAATAACACCGTTATTTTGCGCAAAGGTAGTTAATGGTAATGAGCCGACTGCGGAGGCGATAACAGAAACCAGACCATCTGCCAACACGCCGCCTTTCAGACGTGATTGATATTCTTCCCCCTGAATGGGTCGGCGGGAAACCATTGCCGTGGCGGTGATATCGCCTACTGCTTCCAGTACGCTAAGTAGATAAATCGTGCCGACCACCAGGAACTGATGAAAGTTGAAACTAAATCCGTATTTGAAGGGATGCGGGACGGTGATTAACGGCAGATTGCGCATACTGCTGAAATCTACCATTCCCAGGCATAAGGATGCGATATAGCCGACACATAGCCCAATGGCGATCCCGCCCATGCGTAACAACGGACTGCGGCAGCAGTTAAAGCCGATCACCACAATCAGAACCAATAAGCCAACGCCGAGGTGTTCGTAATTGCCGAACGTACCGCTGCTTTTGGCTGCAAATCCACCACCAAAATCAATAATGCCGACTTTAATCAGACTTAAGCCGATCATCAGCACCACAATACCGCTGACGGTGGGGGAGATAACCCGACGTAAATAGGGCAGGATAAAAGAAGAACCGACAACCAGAAATGCGCCAACGAAGGAGACGCCGAGTAGCGACGACATGATTAATTCTTCGTGAAAACCGTCACTTTTCATGCTGCTGCCTAGCGCAATCATGACCGTAACAAATGAAAAATTAACGGATTGAATTGAGAGCAAACCGGAACCCACAATACCGTAACGGTTTACCTGTAACCAGGTGCCAATGCCAGAGGCAATCATCGCCATAGAAACCAGATAGGCGGTCGTTTCTGCAGAAAGCTGTAAAGCCGCACCAACAATTAATGCGGGGGTCACCATCGGAACAAAAATTGCCAACAGATGGGTAATGGCACCAACAATAGCCTGATGAAAGGGAGGGCGATCCTCCAGTTCAAATATAAGGTCGGAGCCTGCATGGTTTATATCAGACATCCCTTCACTCCTTTTAAAGTAAATTTGATCATCTGAATCAGTAAAATAAATACCCACGAATTTGGGGCGCAGGACGCCTTGAGAACGGCTTATCTCATTTTCGCAGTTACTAATTAGTTATCTTTAATACAAGGGAAACAGGCCGCCGAAGCGGCCATTAATTACTTATATTTTTTTCAGCGCGGTAAGTATTTTCTCCGGTGTGAAATGCCATTCGCGTAGCCAGATGCCGCAGGCATCGTGAATTGCGGTGGCAATTGCTGGTGCTGCACCATTTACGCCAATTTCTGAGATCGATTTTGCTCCGAATGGACCGACTTTATCGTCGCTCGGCACCAACACGGCACGGAAATCACGCGGGATGTCACCAATTTTGGGAGCACCGTAGCTACGTAAATCACGTGTTAACGGGTGTCCTTCGGCGTCATAAATGATTTCTTCGCTCATACTGTGTCCGATAGCACGCAGGGTAGCTCCATAGATCTGTCCCAACGCTAACTCTGGGTTAACTGGCGTACCGCAATCCAGCAATGCGTAGAATTTGTCCAGGCGGATTTCACCGGTACGCGTGTTGACGGCAACTTCAGCAAAGTTTGCGCCATACGGAAAGGCGAAATCAGGCGTGATGTAGCAGGCTGTTCCCACCAGCGAACCAAAACCAGTACCGGTTTCGCCTTTATGGGCAATATCCCCGAAACTGACTTCGCCTTTCTTGCCACGAACGACACCTGGCGTTGCCAGTTGGACATCTTCCAGTGGTTCATCAAGCATTTGTGCGCCATGAAAGAGAATTTTCTCGCGCAGATTTTCTGCCGCCATACGCGCCGCGTTGCCTGAGAAGCAAGTACCAGACGAGGCATAAGCGCCTTTGTCAAACAATGCATGGTCAGTATCACCGGAGATAACATGCACATCCTGAGGTGGACAGTGCAGCACTTCTGCTGCCAGTTTTGTCACTACGGTATCCAGGCCGGTTCCGATATCAGCACCACCAGAATGGACAATAAAGGTGCCATCAGATTCCAGTTTGATCATGCAGTTAGCCTGATCGATATCCGGGATCCCCGATTTCTGCATGATAATGGCGACGCCACGACCTGTGCGCCAGTCACCTTCCTGTGATTTCGGTGAAGACCATTGGATCATTTCACGACCCTGACGCAGGATCTCTTCCAATGCGCAACTGGCAGCAGAAGGAACGGAGGTTGGCGCTTTACCTTCACCAATCGCACCGAGGATCTTCAGCTCTTGCCCTTCATGTACCCGGTTACGTTCGATAATTTCCAGTTGATCAATCTGTAATTGTTCAGCAAGTTCTGCTAACGCCATGGTGATAGCAAAGTTACCTTTTGGCGCGCCATAGCCCTGATAAGCACCATTTGGACAAATGTTGCTGTAGTAGGTGGTGACCTGAAAATCGACGTTATCGCACGGGTACAGCGGCAACGACAGCGCCGGTCCGTTACACGGTACGGTGAGTGAGTGGTTGCCATAAGGGCCCGTGTTGGCGCGGAAATCCATTTTCACTGCCGTCAGGCGACCATCTTTTTTTGCCCCCAGTTTGACAGTGACTTTCGCGACGTGACGAGAGGTGTTAGCAATAAACTCTTCTTCACGGGTGTAGTGGAACAGTACCGGACGCCCGGTCACACAGGTTGCCCAGGCGCACACTTCCTCCAGCAGGATGTCCTGTTTGGAGCCGAAACCGCCGCCCACGCGTTCTTTAATGACATGAACTTTATGCTGTTTCATACCAACGAGACGCGCTACCTGACGGCGCAGGTGCCACGGTACTTGGGTGGAGGCGTGGATCACCAGCCGATCGCCATCCATACGGGTAAAGCAGATATGTGTTTCAGTCGGGCATTGTTGTGCCTGAGTTGAATTATAGGTTCGCTCAATGATCACATCAGCATCAGCGAAGCCTTTGTCCATATCACCGATATGACCATGAATGCTGGCGGCAATATTTTTACGTGGGCGAGAACCGATAGGGAAGTTAATGATCATATGCTCGCCGCGCTGGGCCGCGTGGCTATTGTCTTCTTCCAGCGTCTCTGGCGCACCAGCGACGTACACCACCGGTTCATCGTGAACGACAGGGGCATCTTCCGCCATTGCTTCGTCAATCGACATTACCGGTTTAAGCACTTCATATTCAACGTCAATGAGCTTCAGTGCTTCGAGCGCAATTTCTTCACTTTCGGCAACGATCGCAGCAACGCGATCGCCAACGTGACGCATTTTTTTGCCGAACATGCGACGGTCGAGCGGTGAAGGTTCTGGCGCGCTTTGACCACCAGGAGTGTAGTAAATATCCGGGCAGTTGAGATGAGTGATAACGTGAACGACGCCCGGTAAGGCTTCGGCTTTGCTGACATCCAGATGAGTAATCAGTGCGTGAGCATGTGGGCTGCGTAACATTTTAATGACGCAGGCGTCAGGCGTTACGCGGTCTTCAACATAGCAGGGTTTCGCCTGCACCATTTTAGCAGCATCGGTTTTGGGGTAGTGCTTGCCAATAACTTCAAGGTCGTTACGGAAAGTGGGGGCGATGTCAATCGTGGCACGCGGGTTATTTTTACGCGCAATAGCCAGTTCAATGACTTGATAGTATTGCTGCCAACCCGCATCGCGGCTGAACAGACCAGAAAGCGCGTCGTCGATCTCTTCGCGGGTTGGCTCGGCAATGCGATCGAGTAGATCGGTAATAATCAAAGATGCTGCCGGATCGTTATAACCGGACTGCACCACGCCAACATCAACCATTGCCTGTTGAACCAGGCTTAATTCGTTCCATTTGCCTAAGGATTCTGCGGTGCGAATGTTTGCTTTTTCTAACTGTGCTGCAATCAGCAAGGAGGCATTAACGATGTTGCCGTTAAAAAGAATCGCATCAGAACCGGCGAAACCGAAACCATCATCACTGTTGCGCACGGAGTGCATACCCATACCAAACAACAGCTTTTGCACGTTTTCGCCAGGGTTAACGGTTAGCCCCTGGGGTGCGCCATTTAAAGTAAAGTGGATGATCATACGGCTTCCTCCCCAGCCTGTTGGCAGTCGGCATAAAGGTCGGCCACCAGAACTCCCGTGATATAGCGTTTATACGCTACGCTCCCCCGCAAATCTTCCTGGGGGAAAATGGCGTTGGCGACGGCCTGTTCAAGTGCATTGCCTTCCAGGTTTTGTTTTTCGACATCGTGCAGGCGCAGGGCTTTACTGGCAACGCCATCCAGCGCAATTCGCAGTCCGTCGTGGTCAGTTAATGCAACGGCTGCAGTCACCACTGTTAACCCCGCCCGGGAACGGCTAATTTTACGGGTCGCACAGGTGCGATACGGATCTTTAATGATGATTTCGGTTAGCAGGCGATCGCCCGGATCGGCCAGATAGCTCTCAATCGACAACGTTTCGCCATTGCCAAAGACCAGTTCTGCATCCAGTGCTAACAGAACCGGAAGAAGAACGGACTCTTCCTGTCGGGCCGCTATTTCGCCGCCGATAGTCGACTGATTTCGTACATGACGAGAGTAGACAAAGCCGAGAGCTTCACGCAGTGCCACTGGAATAAATCGCGCATCGCGCAGTGGTTGTAAGCGCGACATTGCGCCAATACGCAGTGCGCCGTTATCCCAGTCAATCCAGTCCAGTTCCAGATCCTGCAAGGAAATAGCAATTTTTTTATTGGTACGGGTTGGCGTGGCGTTGAGTTTGCTGCCCCCGGCAAACCAGACGGCTTCATCCTGGTAGCGGCGCTTCAGTTCCAGCGCCTGTTCTACAGAGTCGGGCCTGAAAAATTGTTCAATCATCTTCTTTCCTTATTTAACCCTCTTCCCTGAAGGAAGAGGGTATAGGTCATTTATGCCAGCGCATCCATCCGACGCCACATACTGGCGGCGGCTTTTCTGGCTTGCGCATAAATGGAATCGCAATCGAAGTTAAACTGACGATCTTCGTAGACCATCACGCCGTTAACCATCACGCTGTTAACGCTGCCTGAACCCATACCGAAGGCGATGTGGCCTGCAATATTGTCTGCCAGCAGCGGCGTTGGCGAGTTGTAATCGCAAATGGTTAAATCTGCTTTATAACCGGCTTCCAGAAGGCCAAATTTCGCACCAAAGTTGCGGCTCATCAGTTCGTTGCCGTTAGTCAGCGCTCTGGCAAAACTGTCTGGCCACAGTGGGCCACCAGAGTCACGATGTTTAAAGAAGGCGAATTTCATCTCTTCAAACATGTCTGAACCGATGCCGTCAGTTCCCAGTGCCAGATTGCGAATGTCGCTAAGATGATGGTTGTAACCAACATGGTTGTTCATGTTTGAACGGGCGTTATGTACCAGGAACGCGTCACGTTGGTTAAGCAGGGCAATATCCTCTTTCGACAGATACAGCCCATGAGCGACCAGCGTTTTGCTATCGATGAGATCGAATTGCGCCAGGCGTGCCAGCAGATCTTTTCCGTACCTGTGGTGACTGTAAGAAACGTCGTAAAGGTCTTCCGCAGCGTGTATGTGTAAACCACGGCCTGTGGCTTTCACTGCTTCGCGCAGCATTTCCAGACCAACATCTGGCACGGTAAACGGCGCGTGAGCACCGATATGCGCTTCTACCAGATACGGCTCGCTTGCCGCTTTCTTCGCGTCGTCAATCTGACGGGCGAAACGGATGTTTTCCTCTACCCCATCCTGCAACTCTTTAATACCGTTATTACGATCTGTTGTTTCAAAACAGGTCATCGCACGTAGACCAACTTTTAGAAATGCGTTGCGCAACGTCGAGAGCGATCCGCCGATATAAGCCGGAGAGGCATGGTGATCGATAACCGATGTACATCCGCTCTTAATCGCTTCCAGTGAACAAATCAGCCCGCTGTAATAGAGCGACTCTTCATCAAGGGCGCGATCGAGTCGCCACCAGAGATTTTTTAGCGTTGAGATGAAGTCCGGGCAGGGGGCAATATTCGCCATAATTCCGCGGGAAAGCCCCGAGTAAAAATGGTTGTGCGAGCATACGATCCCTGGCATCACAATCCGGCCATGCATCTCTTTGTAGCTGGCTTCAGGGTAGCGGCGTGTCAGGGCGTTGCCGATAGAGATAATGACATCATTTTCGATGGCGATATCGACGCCTTCCTGCACTTTCGCCGGGTGTAGCTGTACTGCAGTGACATTCTTAAGAATCAACATGATTACACCTCCACGCGGCCCAGCAGATAATGATGATGCTGGTGAATATGGCTGATAATGCGGCACATATCGTTCAGCTCTGGCGGTACGTTGTTGAACTGGCCTTCGCTATTAATGTTCAACACCCAGCTTTGGTTATTCAGACGTACGCTTACCCGATCATCTTCCACCAGGAAGCCAGGGTTGCTGCTGTTATCAAAGTCTTGCGACAGACTGAAGACGGTGATTTTGTCTTTGTACGGTTTACCGTTCCATGGACAGAACTGAGCACAGTTACCGCATTCGTTGCAGTAGGCATCAAGGTGCAGCGTCTGGAAACGGTTCTGGAAGCCAGGAACCGCAATTGAGATGTTGGCGCGGTTCGGGCAGACATCCACACACTTGCTGCAAACGTAGTTACATTCAAGGCAGCGCGCGGATTCCTGAGCGACAAATGCGTCACGATCATCGCTGTTCACCAGGGTGACAGAGATGTCGCCTTTACGTTGGTAGATTTCTGCCGGGTTAACGTTGTTCCAGTATTTATCGCGCTGGTGGGAACGGATATTTTCCCGGCTAAGGATGGCATCGGCTGCCCGACGAGCGGTGCTGACAGCGGCAACGATCGAGGACGGCCCGCGTTGTACGTCACCGATCATAAAGACGTCAGTCAGACGGGTTTCGCCGTTATGGTCGACGTCAGGCCAGCCGTTTTTGTCCAGTGGCACACCCATCACATTCAGGGCTTCGGTATCCTGCTGTTCGCCAATGGCAGTAATCAGGCTGTCTACATGCAGCGTTACCGTTTCGTTGGTTTCAACCGGACGGCGGCGACCTTTCTCATCAGGTTCGCCAAGTGACATGACGCGCAATGTTAAGGTGCCATCAGCATCGAAACGTTGCGGATTGTTCAGGAAACGGAACTCCACGCCATCGTGCAACGCTTCTTCATACTCTTCGCGCCACGCGGGCATCTCTTGCAGTGAACGACGGTAAACCACAGTTGCTTTTTCTACGCCCGGAACGCGTAACGCTGCTCGCGCGCAGTCCATTGCGGTGTTGCCCGCACCGACAACCACTACATGTTTGCCAAGGTTGAGCGCCGTACCTTTATTGTACTCGCGCAGGAAGGGGAGTGATTTCCAGATATTCTGGTTGTCGCCTGCCAGTTTCACACCGCTGTTTTTATCGGTGCCGGTAGCAATCAGAACGTAGTGGTAGCCCTGATTCTTTAACTGCTCGACGGTCAGTTCCGGTGAGCAGCCATACTCAAATTTCACACCGTGATCGGCAACAAAATCGATATCGTGCTGAATTAACTCTGCCGGAATACGGAACTGAGGAATGATATTTTTCACCACGCCGCCTGCGTTGGCTTCGCGTTCAAATAACGTAACCGGATGACCCGCTCTGGCAAGGAAGTAACCGGCAGCCAGACCTGCTGGACCCGCGCCAATCACGGCAACCGGATGGCGTGAACCGGAACCGGCAGGTTTGTGCCAGCGTTGCTTATACTCATCCCAGCCTTTTTCCAGGGCGACTTTTTTCAGTTCGCGGATATTCAGTGCGCTGTCGTAATCGAGGCGGGTACAGTTGTACTGGCACTGATGATCGCAAATGTGGCCGGTAATGGCGGGCAGCGCATTACGTTGGTAGATGAGTTCCAGCGCATCGGCATAGCGATGTTCGCCCAACAGTCGAATGTATTCCGGAATATCTTGTTTGATGGCACAGGCAGTGACACATGGAGCAACGTAGCAATCGGTCAGCGGTAGATCTTCTGCCACTTCAATACGCTCTTCTGGCTTCCAGTGTTTTTGAGTGTATTCCATGGTTAATGCATCTGCTGCCAGCTTGCTCAGTCGTTCAACGTCAACGTGGTTAAGCCCCCAGGCGTCTGACCCTTCCAGTTCGCGCATACAGGCGCTTAAACGCAGATAGCCGCCAGGTTTCAGCAGGTCGGTTGCCATAGTGATCGGGCGAATACCGGTATCGAAAATATCGCGGATCGTCAGTTGGCTCGCACCACCGGAGTAAGAAATTGGCAGTTTGCCGTCAAAGGCACGAGACAGAACGGCTGCAACATTGATAGAGAGTGGGAACAGCGCGCGACCCGACATATACATCTCTTCACCAGGCAGTGCGCCTTTATTGTTGATAGTGCCGAGGGTGTTAGTCAGTTTGACGCCAAAGCCGAGTGATTTCTCTTTTGCCAGCGCCATCAGGCGTTCCAGCATTTCCAGTGCCTGCGCCAGCTTGAGGTCATGATCAAATGATTCTTCTTTTAAGCCGATGTAATCGAAGCCGCAGCCATCGAGAATCTCGCGAACACGAGCGTAACCTAATAAAGTTGGGTTGAGTTTTACAAAGGTATTCAGCTCTTTTTCTTCCAGCATGTAGCGGCAAATGGCTTCGATTTCATGCGGAGGGCAACCGTGCATGGTGGAGAGAGTAACGCCTTGTACCATGCTGGTGGGGATGCGTGCCGGTAATGCCTGTAAATGTTCGCGTTTATCCTGCAAATCGTGACGAGCCAAAAACGCGTCATCCTGAAGCAGTTTATTAAGCGTATCGCGGTATTGAGCGAATTTCGGATGGTCAGATGCGTCCATCATATTATCGATGAACTGCTGCATTGGCGGCTGCTTAATACCGTCGAGGTTGTAACCGACGCTCATATTAAAGATGAACGACTTGCCTGATTCTGAAGGCTGGAACAGGGCTTCAAGCAGATGCAAGGCAAACCAGGCTTTAAGGTATTCATCCCACGCTTTAAGCAGAGTGAATTCGGTAGACCATTCGGTGTTAAAACACTCGTCTTCGGCATCGATACAGGGTTTTTCCAGCTCCAGACGGTCAAGAATTTGTACAGTTTTTAGTTCGATGAATCGTCCGCCGGTCAGCCAGGAGGTGACGATGTTTTGTGCGAGCTGTGTGTGCGGTCCGGCGGCTGGGCCGACGGGGGTAGCACAGGTTTCACCGAAGACGCTAACAGATTTACCTTTTACGGGTGAGTAAAACTGTTGTTCGGGAATACCAAAGATTGAGCGTTGTTGTTGGTACTCATCAAATATGCGCGTCAAAAGTTCCTCAAACGGAATGGGACGCATAATATCCCCCATAACCCTCTCCTTAGCTTATACAGATATCATTGAGTGACCGGTATTGATAAATCCGGTGGTTTAAGGGGATAGAGCAACAATCGCACCACTCTTGCCCGGTTTGCCCGGAAATATAAAAAAATGTGAAGCGCCTCGAAACTTAATGGTTTTTTGTGAATGATCTCACAGGTGCCAAATGAGAATTAAAATCACTCCTGAACGTTATTATTCTTATGGCTTTTATCATCTTTTCTCATTTCTCAAAAACAGTGGTTCCTTATCATTATGATAAAGGAGTGGAGGGTGGGTTAAATATTTGAACGCAATCGTTTAGCTTGATTTTCTAAAATTAAGTATGCCATTTTTGCGCATTAATAAAGTCATCCGGAGTATCAATATCTAAAATTATTTCTTCATTTTCCATCTCGACGGAATAATGTTCACCCATGCGTAATGCCTGACGCATATTGATTACATTGGGGCGTTGTATTGCCTGCATCAGGCTCGATTTTGAGATTAAAATGGGATGGCCAGGGATACCATTGTGTAGCGGGAGTATTGCGCCGCTGTTACGTAACTGCCAGATTTTTAGGAAAATATCTCTATTTAGAGTTGGCATGTCACCATGGGTAATAAAGCAATGCTCTGTTTGCACTTCGTGGGCCGCTGCCTTCACCGAGGTCAGTAAACCCTGCTCATAATCTGGATTATAAATAAGAGTAATATTGGCAGTATGTGCGTAGCGATGATGCAGTTCATTGGCGCGAAAACCTGTGACTAAAATAATTCGGCTACAAAACTGCAACGCATTTTTGATACTTGCATCAAGAATTGTTCCTTGCTGCCAGGGTAACATCATTTTCCATTGTCCCATTCTTGATGATAATCCGGCAGCGGTAATTATACAGTCGATAGCTGGCATAATCGTTCCATTATTTATATTGGGTAATAACGTCTGGGGATTACGTTACTTCTTGGTTAATGAATTTGTGGGGTTAATTTATCCCTGAGAGGACTATAAAGATTTGTGAAAAGTATAATTGACCCATCAGCGTTATTCATTGACTTAGACGTGCAGAAACGTCCTGCTGTGATTTCAGTTGTTGGCGCAGGGGGGAAAACCAGTCTGCTTTTTTGGCTGGCAGAGGTACTCCGGGCTAGTGGCAGACGTGTGTTAATTACTACGACTACGCATATGTTTATGCCAGTTTCTCATTGGCCTGTAGTTTTTTGCCGTGATCCTGCAACACTTCCTCATGCGTCTCTCACATCCCCCATTTTATTTTGTTTTCATCGTTGGAAAGCGATACAGGGGAAAGCACAGGGATTTTCGCCAGATGCCATTGATGCACTGGCGCAACGGTCGGAATGTGACGTAATTCTCATTGAGGCTGATGGCTCGCGTGGAATGCCGTTAAAAGCGCCGGATGAGCACGAACCTTGCATACCACGAAGCAGTTGTTGCGTGATTGCTGTGATGGGGGGGCATGTTTTAGGCGCAAAAGTTGGCGCGGAAAATGTCCATCGCTGGCCGCAGTTTGCCGACATTACTGGCCTGACGCCGGGGGCGACCTTGCAACTTAGCGATCTTGTTGCCCTGGTTCGCCATCCGCAAGGTGCGTTTAAAAACGTGCCATCAGGGTGTCGGCGGGTCTGGTTTATTAACCGTTTTTCTCAATGTGAGAATGCGATTGCGCAAAGCGAACTACTCAAACCACTGCAACACCACGACGTAGAGGCAATCTGGCTGGGCGATATACAAGAGTATCCTGCAATCGCGCGCAGATTTGTGAATTAGCGACCTGGGTATTCCGGGTTACTGAAAGGATATCGATTGAGGTTGGTATGAATATTTTCACAGAGGCTGCAAAACTCGAAGATCAAAATTGTCCGTTTGCTATGGCGCAAATTGTGGATAGCCGAGGCTCTACTCCCCGCCATTCTGCACAAATGTTAGTGCGTGCCGATGGTTCCATCGTTGGTACGATTGGTGGAGGAATGGTTGAGCGTAAGGTGATTGAAGAGTCGCTACAGGCATTGCAGGAACGTAAGCCGCGATTATTTCATGGACGAATGGCCCGTAACGGCGCGGATGCCGTCGGGTCAGACTGTGGAGGCGCAATGTCAGTGTTTATCAGCGTGCATGGTATGCGGCCACGTCTGGTGTTGATCGGCGCGGGGCATGTTAACCGGGCGATTGCCCAGAGTGCTGCGCTATTAGGGTTTGATATTGCTGTTGCCGATATTTATCGCGAAAGCCTCAATCCTGAACTTTTCCCGCCAGCAACCACGCTTCTACATGCCGATTCGTTTGGTGCAGCGGTAGAGGCGCTGGAAATTCGACCTGATAATTTTGTTCTCATTGCCACGAATAATCAGGATCGTGAAGCTCTCGATAAACTCATTGAACAGCCCATTGCATGGTTGGGGTTACTGGCAAGTCGCCGCAAGGTTCAGCTTTTCCTGCGTCAATTGCGTGAGAAAGGCGTGGCTGAAGAACATATTGCCCGTTTACATGCACCAGTTGGTTATAACATTGGTGCGGAAACGCCGCAGGAGATCGCCATCAGCGTGTTGGCAGAAATATTACAGGTGAAAAATAACGCGCCGGGCGGGTTGATGATGAAACCTTCGCATCCTTCCGGGCATCAACTGGTGGTGATTCGTGGCGCGGGAGACATTGCCAGTGGAGTGGCGTTACGTCTGTATCATGCGGGTTTTAAAGTGATCATGCTGGAAGTTGAAAAGCCGACGGTGATTCGTTGTACCGTAGCGTTTGCCCAGGCCGTGTTCGACGGTGAAATGACAGTTGAAGGTGTTACTGCTCATTTGGCTTCGACCCCTGCGGAGGCGATGAAACTGACTGAGCGAGGATATATCCCGGTAATGGTGGACCCTTCCTGTTCGCTGCTTGATGAACTGAAACCGCTGTGCGTGGTAGATGCCATTCTGGCGAAACAGAATTTGGGTACGCGTGTGGACATGGCACCGGTAACAATTGCGCTCGGGCCTGGTTTTACCGCAGGAAAAGATTGCCATGCGGTTATTGAAACAAACCGTGGGCACTGGCTGGGACAGGTGATCTACTCCGGTTGTGCGCAGGAGAATACCGGTGTTCCAGGTAATATTATGGGGCATACCACCCGGCGGGTTATTCGCGCTCCGGCGGCGGGTATTATGCGCTCGAATGTGAAATTAGGCGATCTGGTAGAAGAGGGTGATGTTATTGCCTGTGTTGGCGATCATGAAATTAAAGCGCCGTTGGCCGGTATGGTGAGAGGCTTGCTGAACGATGGGCTGGCTGTCGTCGGCGGTTTTAAAATCGGTGATATCGACCCTCGTGGCGAAACGGCTGATTTCACCAGCGTTTCTGATAAAGCCCGGGCGATTGGTGGTGGTGTACTTGAGGCGTTAATGATGTTGATGCACCAGGGCGTTAAAGCGACGAAAGAAGTACTGGAAGTGGCTTAAATGAAAATGGCCGGATGGCATCGCCACCCGGCCTTTAACTTACTGGCAAATCACCGTTCCGGTTTTACCTTCAATCCCTTCTTTCGCTTTGCTTAACACGGTAATCAGCGCTTCGCGGCCTGCGCGAGAGCGAGCAAATGACGCGGCGGCTTCCACTTTCGGCAGCATCGAACCTTTAGCAAAATGCCCCTCATCAATAAAGCGTTCTGCATCGGCCAATGACAGGCGGTCGAGCCACTGTTCATTCTCTTTACCAAAATTAATTGCTACTTTCTCTACCGCAGTAAGAATGATCAGCATATCGGCATCGATCATTTCTGCTAAACGGGCGCTGGCCCAGTCTTTATCGATAACCGCGCTGGCACCGCGCAGATGGTTACCTTCACGAATCACCGGAATACCGCCACCGCCAACGGTGATTACGACCTGGCCGGAATCTACCAGAGCTTTTACCGTCTCTTTTTCAATAATATCAACTGGTTTTGGCGAAGCGACGACACGACGATAGCCACGACCCGCATCTTCTTTCAGGGTGTAACCCTGTTTTGTCAGTTGTTCTGCTTCCTGCTCGGTAAAGAATGAGCCGATCGGTTTGGTCGGATTGAGGAATGCCGGATCGTTAGCGTCGACTTCAACTTGGGTAACCAGCGTTGCAACGGGTTTATTAATGCCACGAGAAAGCAGTTCTTCCCGTAAGGCGTTTTGCAGATCGTAACCAATATATCCCTGGCTTAAGGCGACACAGACAGACATCGGCAGCATAGGCGAATGCGCTTCCGTTTTTGCGGCAGCTTCGAATGCCTGGTTAATCATGCCCACCTGTGGCCCATTACCATGAGTGACGATAACTTCATGCCCTTGGGCAATTAAATCAACAATTGCCTGAGACGTAATTTTTACCGCTTTCATTTGTCCGGCCAGATCATCGCCCAGCGCATTCCCGCCCAGGGCGAGAACAATTTTCTTACTCATTTTTCCTCACTCATCATTCTTGATTGTGTATAGATCCCTGGCAGTGGTTAGAACACGGGAGGGACAAACGGTTTGCGTCGCAGGAAACGTCCCCGTCCGGCTTTGCCTGTAAAGGTGCCGTCACAGAAAATCGTTTCACCACGGGATAGGGTTCTGACAATTGCACCCTGGCAGGTAAAGCCCTCCCAGGGCGAGTAGTCAGCATTGTCGTGGAGATGGCGATGCTGAATTTGCTGGCTCTGATGTGGATCTATAATCACTACGTCACCATCTGAACCGGGCGCTAATGTTCCTTTTTGTGGCCACAGACCAAACAGTCTGGCGGGCATTGCACTGGTTAATTCAACAAAACGCTCCGGTGTGATACGCCCGGTCATTACGCCGCTGGAGAACAGCAACTGCATACGATTCTCCACACCGGGAAGGCCATTTGGGCAACGGCTGAAATCACCTTTGGAAATCTGCTGGCGCTGGGCCATTGAGAAGGTGCAGTGATCGGTCGCCACCACGTCAATCGCACCATCGCTGATGCCGCACCACAGCTTGTCCTGCTCGCGAACGTTGCGCAGCGGTGGGCTAAGAATAAATTTCATGCCGTCTTCTGCGTCATAACTACGTTCGTCGAGCAGAAGATATTGCGGACAAGTTTCAACCCAGACAGGCTGGCGGTTCGCGCGGGCAAGGCGCAGATAATCCAGGCCTAAGCCGTTAGACAGGTGGACGATATAGAGCGGTACGTTACCGGCAAGTTTTGCCAGGTTGATCATTCGGGCGATGGCTTCCGCTTCGCACTCCAGCGGTCGACTCAATGCGTGATAGCGCGGCGCGGTTAGCCCGGCAGCGATAAACTCCGCCCGCTTACTGGCGATAGCAGCATCATTTTCCGGGTGTACGGTGGTTAGCGCGCCGGACTCATGCAAACGGCGTAACGCCTGTAACACTTCGTCATCGTTGAGTTTGTATTGATAGGTTAAATAGAGTTTAAAACTAGTCAGCCCTTCTTCGACCATCATCGGAATTTCATCGAGGATAGCGTGATTGATATGCTGGATAACACCGTGAAAGCTGTAGTCGATGACCGCTTTATGGGCGGCATAACCACGATAAACTTCCAGTTGATGGCGTAACCGGCAGCCGTTTGGGCCAAATCCCATATGGTCAATAATGGTTGTTGTACCGCCACACGCAGCCGCGCGGGTGCCGGTAAAAAAATCATCACAACTGCGCGCAATGCCGACATCAATATTAAAATGCGTATGGACATCCACGCCGCCTGGGAAAACGTAACAGCCAGTGGCATCAATTTCTTCATAAGGGAGCTGCGGCGAAATATCGTTACCTAACTGGCGAACAATCCCGCTTTCAATCAGCAAATCCTGCTTTGCTTGCCCATCAGCGTTAACAACAGTGCCGTTTTTGATCAATACACGCATAGCAAACTCCAGAAACCCTCCGGCGAACCGGAGGGGAATAAGTGATGAATAATTATTCGGTTGCCAGCCAGCTTAATGGGATTGCCGCATACATAGCGGCACAGGTTACCAGGTGAGATTTCCAGGTTTTTTCGTTTGGCGCGTGCGCTTCAGGTTCTTTACCGGGGCCAAAGCCGATAACCGGAATACCGTGACGGCCCATGATGGAGACGCCGTTAGTTGAGAATGTCCACTTATCAACGACCGGTGCTTTGCCGAACAGCCCTTCGTAGGCATTCACCAGCGCTTTAACGGTGAAGTGATCTTCTTCTACTTTCCAGGTCGGGAAGTAGCATTCGGTTGGGTAAACCAGACCAGTCCAGGACGGACGGTCGTAGTTGTACATAGAAACGACTGCGTTGGCTTTCTGTACCGCAGGCAGCGCGCGGATTTCATCCAGTGCACCTTCCCATGTTTCGCCCCAGGTCAGACGACGGTCAATAGAAACTGCGCAACTGTCTGCGACAGCGCAACGACTTGGGGAGGTAAAGAAGATTTCGGAAACGGTCAGCGTACCTTTACCGAGAAATTCGTCATAGCCCAGACGTTGGGACAGTTCTTGTAATTCGCCAAGAATTGGGCCCATTTTGAAAATGGCGTTATCTCCGCGTTCTGGTGCAGAACCGTGGCAGCTAACACCCTGAACATCAACACGGATTTCCATACGACCGCGTTGACCACGGTAGACCTGGCAGTCGGTCGGTTCAGTACTGACCACAAATTCCGGACGAATACCGGATTGTTCAATAATGTACTGCCAGCACAGACCGTCGCAGTCTTCTTCCTGCACTGTCCCCGTTACCAGCAGGGTGTATTCATCTTCCAGCCCCAGATCTTTGATGATTTTACCGGCATAAACCATAGACGCCATGCCGCCTTCCTGGTCAGAAGTACCGCGACCGCCGATCAGTTCATCAGTTTCCATACCTTCGTACGGGTCGAATTCCCAGTTTTTGATGTTGCCAATACCGACGGTGTCGATGTGAGCATCCATTGCAACCAGACGCGGGCCGTGGCCGATATAACCGAGAACGTTGCCCATCGGGTCGATTTCAACTTTATCGAAACCTACTTTTTCCATCTCTTCTTTAATACGATGCACTACGCGTTTTTCATCGCAACTTTCGCTGGGAATCGCAACCATATCGCGCAGGAAGCGGGTCATGTCTGCCTGGTAATCTTTTGCTTTTTCAAGAATCAGTTTGAATGGAATATTCTTAGCCATTATTTTTCTCCAGATTTTTGACTCCCCGTTTGGCGGGGAGCTATTTCCAATAGGGTGATTATGGTGCTACAGAGTGTTTGCCTTCCCAGACAACTTCGCGGTAGTGCTTCACGTCAGTGTCGCCTTCAGTGCTGATAACCAGCACCACGGCATCTTTGTTCAGCGCCAGTTTTTCCATCAGACTTTGACGTTGCGGGTGATAATGAACAGCCGCAAGAACGCCTAAACCGACAGCGCCAGATTCACCGGAGATGATGCGCGGATCGTTGCCGTAGGGATTACCCAGCACGCGCATACCTAATGCGGCAACGCTGTCCTGGCAGGAGATGAATTGGGTGGCACAGTTACGTAAGATTTCCCAACCCAGCGGATTCGGTTCGCCGCAGGCCAGGCCCGCCATGATGGTGGCCATATCGCCGCCAACGTTAACGATGTCGCCTTTGACGCCAGAGCGATAAATACAGTCAGCTTTGTCAGGTTCAACAATGATGCTGTGCAGATTTTGAGGACTATAGACATCCACCAGATATCCCAGCACGCCGCCGGCCATTGCGCCGACGCCAGCCTGCAGCAGGACGTGAGTTGGCGTAACGCCCATTTCACGCATTTGCTCAACAGCCTCATCCGCTAATGTGGCGTAGCCCTGCATGATCCAGGTTGGGATTTTGGTATAGCCTTCCCAGGCGGTATCTTGTACGACTTCCCAGCCGTGTTGCTGAGCGTGTTGCATAGTCAGGCGGACGGTATCGTCATAATTCATGTAGGTGACGATGCACTCGGCGCCGAGGTTCAGAATGGCGTCTACACGCTCCTGAGCAGAACCTTTCGGCATGTAAATCACCGCGTTTTGACCGAGTTGTTGAGCAGCCCAGGCAACACCGCGCCCGTGGTTGCCGTCGGTGGTGGTGGCGAAGGTCATCTTTTCGCCAATGGCATTTTTCAGATGCTCAAATGACAGTGTTTCGATATCCAGATGATATTTTTCGCACAGTAACTGAGCGATAGCGTACGCACCGCCGAGCATTTTGAAGGCGTTCAGACCGAAGCGTTTTGATTCGTCCTTAACGAGAATTTTCTTTACACCAAAAAGAGTTGCGAGATCGTCCAGCGCACAAAGCGGTGTTGGGCGATAGCCAGCAATTTTCTGGTGAAACTGGCGCGCCAGTTTTGCCTGGTTTTGCGAAAAGAGCGGTGATGTTTCGCCGTTGAAAAATTTGTTATCGACGATATCAACCTTCAATGAGAAAACGGACATATCCTATCCTTTTGGCCTCTGGAAATAGAGAGCCGACCTGCCGATCGGCTCCCGGGGGTAATTCTTGCCCGCCTTCGCGTCCTACTGGCATTG